>Ga0182234_10163_pt1 | contig 24485 bp, 22 predicted proteins | sample hydfratesGB_TM_A_FD_145595 | JGI IMG/M metagenome (GOLD analysis project Ga0182234, IMG submission 145595) | Subsurface microbial communities from deep shales in Ohio, USA - hydraulic fracturing test GB_TM_A | ecosystem: Environmental > Aquatic > Deep subsurface > Shale gas/oil reservoir >...
CCAATATATTGCAATTTATTACAATAGAATCAGGATGCATTCAACTTTAAATTATAAAAGTCCGGAAGATTACGAAAACGAGAGAAAAACGTCTAAACTATGTGTCTAATTTAATGGGGGAAGCTCAATTTCAGATTATTTAGCATTTTTGATGAGATCTAGTTTATATATTGATGAAATTGTTAGAAATTCTTTTGGTGTAAGTTATCCAGCTATTAATAGTTCTATATTAGGAAATTTAGATTGTATTTTACCAGATATTAACACTCAGAAAAAAATAACAAATTTTATTAATTTTAAAATTAATAAAATCGATAATTTAGTCAATAAAACAAAAAAATCAATAGAAAAATACAAAGAATACAAAAAGTCTCTTATCTTTGAGGCAGTTACTGGTAAGATAGATTTAAGAGACTATAAATTAGAAGGGGGAGAAAAACTTGCTGAGCACAATAACTCCAGCGAAACTAAAAGAGAATGCTTTTCAGCAGTTGATTAAAGAATATCTGATTAATGAGAATGGTTATGTTGAAAGCAGTAATCTAAACTATGATAAATATCATGCTTTAGATACAGAAATGTTATTTGATTTCTTAGAAACAACTCAGGAAAAAACCATGCAGGAACTCAAAAATATTTATGGACCTGAGTATAAACAGAAAATAATTAAAAGACTAAATGAAGAATTAGCCAGGAGAAGCATGATTGATGTAATAAAGCATGGTATCAAAGATTATGGCAAAAAATTGGACTTAGCATATTTTAAGCCCCCGACAGATTTCAATGAAAAATTGAATAAACTTTATAATCAAAACATTTTTTCCGTGATCGATGAATTAAATTATCAGGATGAGAAAAGAATTGATGTTGTTCTTTTCCTCAATGGTTTACCTATCATAACAATGGAGCTAAAAAATCAGGATACAGGTCAAGATTATAAAAATGCTATCTATCAATATAAAAATGATAGATCTCCTAATGAAAAATTATTTAGATTTAAGCAGCGTTCAATTGTAAACTTTGCTGTTGATAAAGATGAAGTTTATATGACAACTGAACTTAATGGAAAGGATACTTTCTTTCTTCCTTTCAACAAAGGAAAAGGCAGAGGTAAATCTAAAAGAGCAGGTAATCCTGAAGTTGATGGTAAACTAAAAACTCATTATCTCTGGGAGGATATTTTCAAAAAAGATCAGCTCTTAGAGATACTGCAGAAATTTGTCTTTATTGATCTTGAAGAAGATATTGATGAGCAGGGAGATCTACATAAAGATGAAAAGTTAATATTCCCTCGTTACCATCAGTTGGATGTAGTATCTAAAATATTGAATGATGTTAAAGATAAGAAGGCTGGCCATAAGTATCTGATTCAGCATAGTGCAGGCTCAGGTAAGACCTATTCAATCACGTGGTTAGCCCATAGATTGTCCAGTTTACATGATAGAGATAATAATCCTATCTTTAGCAGTGTGATAGTTGTTACCGACAGAGTTTCTTTAGACCAGCAGCTGCAGGAGACTATTTATCAGATAGATCATAAGCTGGGTGTAGTAGCTCCCATCAAAAAAGATTCACATCAATTAGCTGATGAATTAAATTCAGGTACCAATATTATTATCAGTACAATCCAGAAGTTTCCTTTTATCCTGGACAAGGTATCAAATACTAAAGACAAAAACTTTGCAATTGTAATTGATGAGGCACACTCTTCTACCAGTGGTAAAAATATCTTAGCTTTAAAAGAATCCTTATCCTTAGAAGAGGCAGCTGAATTGGATAGACAAGCAGAAATGAATTCTGATGATGTTGAGGATAAGATCAATAAAGAACTAATGCGGGTTCAGAGTCTGGATTCCTTGAGCTTCTTTGGTTTTACAGCTACACCTAAATCTTCGACACTAGAACTCTTTGGTTCTACTAATAAGGTAGGTAAAAGGGAGCCGTTTCATGTCTATTCAATGCGGCAGGCAATAGAAGAAGGTTTTATTTTAGATGTTTTAGAAAACTATATGACCTACAAAACTTATTATCGGGTTAATAAAAAGATTAAAGATGATCCAGAGTTTGAAAAGTCAAGAACTTCAAAAGAGATTGCCAGGTTTGTAAGCCTTCACCCTCACAACATATCACAGAAAACTGAAATAATGATTGAACATTTCCGTGATAAGACAATGCATAAAATTGGTGGAGAAGCTAAAGCAATGCTTGTTACCTCTTCTCGTCTACATGCAGTCAGATATAAGAAGTCTTTCGATAAATACATTAGAGATAAGGGCTATAAAAACCTAAAAAGTTTAGTCGCTTTTTCAGGCACAGTCAAAGATGATGGTTTTGAATATACGGAACCCAAAATGAATGACGGCATACCAGAATCTGAAACAGCTAAAGAATTTGATAAAGATGAATATCAGATCCTTTTAGTTGCTAATAAATATCAGACTGGCTTTGACCAGCCAAAACTGCACACCATGTTTGTTGACAAGCGGTTGAGAGGTGTTAATGCTGTCCAGACTTTATCCCGTTTAAACAGGACATATAAGGGAATTAAAGAGGATACATTTGTCCTTGATTTTGTTAATGAAGCTGATGATATTAAGAATGCTTTTGAACCTTATTATGATGTAACAAGACTGGATTCAGATCATATAAATCCTAATGAAATGTACACTCTTTATGATGAGATCATGGATTCGATGCTGATCAATAAAGATGATATTGATGATTTTGCTCAATGCTATTATGAGAATGATTCTACAGAAGAGATAATAGCAGCTGGTGATAACGCTCTTTCACACAGTGCAGATAGAATTAGAAATTTATCTAAGGAAGATAAGTTAGAATTTAGATCTAAAATGAAGCGATTTATTAACCTCTATAATTTAGTGCTGCAGGTCCATCCAATCAAAGATGCTGATCTGCACAAGATGAACATCTATTTGAGATTTCTGCTTAAAAGAATTAATATTGAAACTCCAGGTAATGTAGATATTTCTGATAAAGTTGTATTGGAATATTATCAGCTTGAGAATAAAGGGCAACAGAGTATCGGTTTAATTGGTGAAGAAGAACTCACTGGACCATCTCTTGGCAGTGGCAGCTATCACGAGGAAGAAAAAGAGTATTTGAGTGTTATTATTGAGAGATTGAATGAAAAGTTCCAAACTGACTTCTCAGAGTCAGCTAAAGTTGCCACCGAGCAAATGACTAATAAGTTAAAGAATGATGATGACTTAAAGAAAAGAGCTCAAGCCAATAGTTTAGAAGATTTCAAGATTGCTGTTAAGAAGAAGTTTACCGACACAGTTGTTGAATCATATAATGAGAATACTGAGTTTTATGGTAAGATTCTTAATGATAAAGACTTTAAAGAGCAGCTGATGGAGTTAATTATTATTGATCTTTATCGAAGTTTGAATGGAGAATAAACTAACATTGGCCTCACAGAATTATTAAAAATTATAGGAAGTGATAATATGTCAAAGCTTCAAAAGCCAGGAGAAAAACCAAAAAGATCAGGAGAATATATTGAAAGAGGGCCTAGAGGAGGAAAAATAAGAAAAGCTAGGCAGGTAACTATTGATCCTTCAGATGGTAAGTTACCACCAACTCAAAATAAAGATAATAAATGGGAATGGATAGGTAGATAAGCATCGTTAGTTCTGTGAGGCTTTATTTTTGATTCAAGTTAATATAATATTATAGGATTAAACTTATTTATTTTGGAGATGATCAAATGAATAAAAGTTCAATTAATGATTTTTTGCTTTCTATGTTTGAAAGCGTTCTAGAGGTGAAAAATATTGATCAATCAAAAATATTTGAAGATGTCGTTGCTAAAACATTAAAAAAGCATGATTTAGATGATTTAATTGGACTGGAAACAGAAGATATTTTCAAATTCCAGTTCATAATATTAAGAGAAACTGATAGAGGCGTTGCTCTAATGGCAGCTGCATACCTGGAAAATAGTCTTGAGAGCTTATTAAAAGAGTTCTTTGTTAATGATTTACCTTTGAAAAACGATCCTTTTAACAGCTATAACGGGTTTTTGACATCTTTCTCTTCAAAAATTGATCTGGCTTTTATGCTTGGGCTTATTAGTAATAAGACAAAACAAAAGTTAAATTGGATAAGGAGTATAAGAAATGATTTTGCTCATTCTGCTGATTTTATAGACTTCGATAAGCAATCATTTGCTGATAGGTGTAATAACTTAAATGACTATAAAAAATCAGAAGACTTATCACCTAGAGATATTTTTATTGATGCTGTTTTTGAGCTATCTGGAAATATTTATACTACTAAATTAGATCTTGATAGAAGAAAAGAAAAGAAAGATCAAAAATCAGGTCAGTTTGATCTAAGAAAACTTATACCAGATTTTGAAGAGGAATTTTTAAGAGAGTTGAAATATTATCTAAAGGATAATGAATAAAAGAGCATATAGATTTATAGCGAAGAATTAAAATCATACTAATTTTTTAAAAAATAAATAGTAAAGTTAATTTATAAGAGGAGTAGTAGTATGATATTAAAAAAAATAATACCACTAATAATTGGTGCATTGGTTTGGACTGATCTTAAGAATGGTTTTTATAATTTACTTTTGAAGCTATTTGATATTAATTTTTTAGGTGTACTTAATGAATGGGAATTTATAATTGTTATTATTTTATTGTATACAATAATAAATTTATTAGTTTTAGATTTAAAGTCTAGTATTACCTTTTTATTGAAAATTTTATTATTTCATTTTTATTTAATATATGTAATTTTTGTTATTTTAATTAAAATAGTTCCTTACATAAAGAGTTTGTTTTATTATATAGCTAAAAGCCTGAAACTTTTTGGTAGCTTTAAGGGCTTGATAATCTTAATTATAATAAATTTTTTGAGTTGGTTTATATTAATAAATTTTGATACATTTATTTTTGAAAAATTTCTTTATATACTCTCAATAATTTCAGTATTAAATGTAATCTGGATATTTTCATGGACATTTGATCCTTTTAATTTTTTTAAAGAGCTTGAAAATGAGAAAGAAAATATGGCAATAGAGTTTAATTCTAAAATTGATAAGTTAAATAAGAATAAGCAAAGGCTAATGAAAAATTATAATACTAAAAAAATTGATAATCATAATTTTGAAGTTGATTTTTGGGTTAAATTATTAAATTTTTTAAAAAATGTAAATATAAATAAAGTCTTAATTATTTCTTTTGCTTTATTATTTATAATAATAGTTGTATCAGTTATAATAAATTTTGGTCTTATTTATTATATTTTAAACAATGTAAATGGAGCAAATTTAAATATATCATCAACAAATATTAATTTCGCTGATTTTTTCATTTTAAGTTTTAGAGTGTTATTTTTTAGTAGTTATGAAAAAATAGAATTTATAAGTAAAATATCTTCATATTATGTTTTACTTCAATCATTTTTTGGGATAATTTTATTCACCTTATTAGTTTTATCCTTCTCAACTATAACAACTAATTATGGTGATCGAAGATATAATAAAATGCAGGACAAATTACAACCATTTATTGAAAAAATATCAAAAACTAAAATTCATGAGAGTTTTAATGATGAAGCTATATAATATCCAATTAATTTGAATTATTTCTAGTTTTATATAACTAATCCTGATAATAGCTTGAAAAACCGCTTTCTAATTAGTTATAATTGTAAAGAAGATCAAAAATTTGAAAAAAATCAAGTTATCTTTTATTCAATTTACTAATTGATATCATACACTATAAGGTTTTAATCATTCATCTCTCACGTGAATGAAAAAATACATAACTAGGAGTTTTATTCGATGAATAATATTTATACTAGAGGAAGCGGCACAGAAGAAGATCCATATTTAGTCTCAAATTTAGAACAATTAGATGCAATAAGACATAATTTAAATAAGCATTTTGTTCAAATAGCAAATTTAGATATAGGAAATGAAGAGTGGGAACCTATTGGTGAAGTATATGCCGATGATACTCCAGACGAACCTTTTAACGGTAGTTATGATGGTAATGGTTATTTTATAAAGAATGTTAAAGTAGATAAACCATTACAAATTTCAGTTGGCCTATTTTCTTTTGTTGGGGAAAATGGTAACATAAAAAATGTAGAAGTAAATAACTATATCTTAAGAGGTAATGACGGAGTAGTGCAATAATTGGCCTGAATAATGGTGTTATTTCAAGCAGCCATGTTTTTAATGGTAAGACTAATGGAAATAAATATACTGGTGGAATAGTTGGCATTAATAATGGTGAAATAGTTAATTGCTGTACTCAAGAAGAGACTTTAGTAGATGGAGAAAAAATTTCAGGTGGTTTAGTTGGTCTAAATGAAGGTGAAATAAGAAATTCTTATTCGATAGCTGAAGTAATAAATAATGAATTAGCTGGTGGACTTTTTGGTGATAATAATGGAGAAGTGGTTGCTAGTTATTATGATCAGGAAAAAAGCAATATAAAACGGCCAGGTGCAAAAGAAGAAAAGACATCACAGGAATTAAGTGATAATGGTTTATATGAAGACTGGGATTTTGATGATAAATGGGAAATGTATCAATCATTAGATGGTATAAAGTACCCTAAATTAAATATATCAAAACAGACTTATGCTGAATTTGCTGGGGGCAAAGGAACAAAAGAGGATCCATATCTTATTTCTAATCCCCATCACTTTAATAACATAAGAAATGATTTGGAAAGTCACTATAAACAAATAAGTCATATTAAGCTAGATGATGATTGGGAACCTATTGGATCATTTAATTTAGATAGTGGTGATAATAAAGTTTTTAAAGGCACTTATGATGGGTCAAATTATGATATTAGAGAAGTACGTATTGATGCTAATAATGAAAATGGTAAAGCTATTTTTGCTAATATTGGTGACAATTCAATCTTAAAAGATATGAATGTTCATGAAGTAATTATTAAAAACTCTAATAAGTCTTCTGAATTAGCTGGTTTAGTAGCTTATAATGCTGGAAATATTAAAAACTGTTCAATTGAGGTTGTTGAAATTTATGGTGCTAAATGTGTCGGAGGTTTAGTTGCTTATAATGAAGGTGAAATTAATAATTGTCGAACAATAGATACCTCTTTAAGTGGTTATGTTAGTGGTGGTTTAGTTGGTTATAATAACTATGGTAAAATAAATAATTGCTCAGCTCAACGAGCTGTAATTGATGGTAATATATGTGGTGGTTTAGTAGGAATGAGTGAAAAAGGAAGTCTTTTCAGTTCATTTGCTTCTGGCGAAGTTAGTGGATCAGAAAAAATGGGAGGTTTAATAGGACAAAATAGTAGTCTAGTTGAAGAAAGCTTCAGTGAAACCTCTGTGTTGGGAAGTAAAGAAATTGGCGGACTTATAGGTATTAATGACGGAAAAGTATATAATTCTGTTTCAGAAGGATATGTCGGTTTAAACTTAATGCCAATGTATGCAGAAAAAATAAAGGAAGAAGGAACCGAAGCTCAACATACAATTGGTGGGTTTATAGGTTTGAACTCTGGGGAAATAATAAATTCTTACTCTGTAGCTGAAATTAACTCATCAATAGATTATGGAGGATTTGTTGATATGAATGCAGGAGGAAAAATTGAAAATTGTTTTTTTGATAAAGATAAAGCCAATATTATAAAATTTGAAGATGCTATTGCAAAATCTAGCGAAGATTTGAAGAAAAAAGAAACATACACAAACTGGGACTTTGAAAATATTTGGGAATTTAGAGGTGGAGGTCTTTATCCGTCTTTTCAGATAAAGTAGAAGTTTAATTATTCATAAAAAATGAATGTAAATAGCTAATTTTAAATTTAGAGATTAACACAACAAAATATACATTAAGTCCCATTGATAAAAAGTGTCACTATCTTATATATATCAGTGTTAGTGGCACTTTTAATATATTTTTTTAATTACTGATGCAACATATTAAATTAGATTTAAGTGTTCAATACACTTTAATAGATAAAATATTACAAGTTGAGGGGTGATTATTAATGAATAAAGTTGAACCTATTCGTGATCGAGAAAAGATTGAAGAAGTTAAAATGGAGCTACTAAAGGACAATTACAGAAATTACTTACTATTCTTGGTAGGAATAAATACAGGGCTTAGAATTGGGGACATGCTTAAACTTAAAGTGAAAGATGTTAGAAACCAGACTCACATTATTCTTAAAGAGGAGAAAACTAATAAATCTAAAAAATTCTTCATTAACTCAGTGCTAAGAAATGCCTTAGATAATTATATTAGTAATATGGCTGATCATGATTATTTATTTCAGAGCAGGAATGGTAATAATCAACCATTATCTCGGAGTCAAGCTTATAGGATTTTAAATGGTGCAGGGACAAAAGTGGGTTTAGATAGTATTGGTTGTCATTCCACGAGGAAAACCTTCGGTTATCACCATTACAAGCAGCATAAGGATGTAGCATTGCTGCAGGAGCTATTTAATCACTCTGCTCCGAGTATTACTTTAGACTATATTGGAATTAATCAGGATGTTATGGATAATTCTATGAAGAACTTTTCATTATAGTTTACTTTTAAAAGTATAATCTTAATTAAAATTCAAATCTTAAAGCTCCCTTTTAGTTAAAATATTAAAACCTCTAAATGAATTTTCAGACTTGCAATAATTTTAGTATAATGATATACTGACCATGTTCAGTGACTACAGTCGGTAAAATTAATTATATCAGAAGGAGGTGTAAATTAAAGTAGTTTAGAGCTTATTATATTTTAAGAAAGGGGGAATTTAGAAAATGAAAAGAAAGAAGAAAAATTATTATTTTCTAGCTATTGCTTTAGTATTATGTTTAATTAGTATGATAGGAGCTTCGAGAATTCAAACTTCAGGTGGGGATGTTGAAGTAAAAGATTTGAGATGGGAAACTCCTTCGGGTAATCTTATGAGTGCTCTACTATTTATTCCAGAAAATGTTAACAAAGACGATAAAGCACCAGCAATTATTACAAGTCATGGTTGGTATAATAATAGAGAAATGCAAGATTTAAATTATGTTGAATTGTCTCGGAGAGGTTATGTTGTAATGTCTATAGATATGTATGGACATGGAAATTCAGAAATAATAAGCCCTGAGAATTGGCCTAATAGAGGTACTGGAATGTACGATGCTGTGGAATTGATGGCAACTCTTCCTTATGTCGACAAAAAACAAATTGCTGTAACAGGTCATTCTAATGGTGCTAGAGCAGCAAATTGGTCTGTTAAAGTGGATAATAAAAAGCCAAAAGAAAAGCAGTTAATATCATCAGTTCTTTTAATTGCGAATGATGCAATGTATACTACTGATGAAAATGAACCAGTATACTGGTCTTTAAGAAGTGAAGATCCAGAATATACGAATAATTATGGTGCTAGAGACGTTGGTATTATAGCTGCAAAATATGATGAGTTTTTCTTTAGAAGTAAAAAAGAAGATGGTGGGCATACTGTACCTCGAAATTATATAGAAACTGAATATGCTCAGTCTTTTTTGAATTTTGGGTCAAACCAAATTCAAAGTTGGGATGAGAGAGAAAATGGGGAGTTTTATGAGAAAAATATTGATGGTCAAAATGCTATAAGAGTCATATATACACCTAATCAAATTCATCCTTGGAATCACTTTTCAGCAACAGTTGTTGAAGATACAGTAAACTATTTTGAAAAATCTTTGGGAGCACCAATTAAATTAGAAGCATCTAATCAGATTTGGCAAACAAAAGTCTTCTTTAATTTCCTCGGTTTGATTGGATTTGGCATATTTATTGTTAGTTTTACTAAAGTGATGTTGAATACTAAACTTTTTAATTCTCTTAAATTATCTGAAAAAGTAAGTATTAATAATCCGCCAGACACTAAGGGTAAATTATGGTTTTGGGGTAGCTCACTATTAACAGCAGTTATTGCGGGAGTAAGTTACATAAAACTTTATAATTGGACTCAAGTCAATAGACCTATTTTCTTTAATCAAAGACCAACATATTATATAGGTGTATGGAGTACCGTAATGGGAATAGCAATTACAGTAATTATGGTTCTCTTTTATAAGTTTTATGCAAAAGAAAATGGTTTCGATCTTAAAGGTAGAGGTATAATTCTCAGTGTTAAAAATTCAATAAAAACAATTGCTTTAGCCTTTACTGTAATAGTTGCTTCATTTAGTCTGGTCTTTATTGCTGACTATTTCTTTAAGACTGATTTTAGGATTTGGGTTCTTACCGTTAAAGCATTTACTTCAGATAAGATATTTATAGCTTTAAAATATTTACCTCTATTCTTGTTATTCTATATTCCTAATTCAATTTCTATTAATGCTTTTAATTTTGTTGAGTTAGGAGAAAAAGAATGGATGAAAAAAGAATGGGTTAATACTGCTTTATTAGCACTTTTTAATGGTTTGGGACCTTTAGTTGTTGTTGCAATTCAGTACTTTACTTTCTTTAGAACTGGTGAGGTTTACTTTACTAGTGTATCAAATATTGTTGGGATTTGGCTATTTCCTATAGTAGTAATTTTACCAGTTGCTGCAATTATTTCTAGAAAGATTTACAGAGCAACTAAAAACCCTTATTTAGCAGGTATAATAAACGCGGGGATTGTTAGTATGATAATGGCAAGTAACACATTAACGAGACTTATTTCATAAAAAGATGTTTAATTAAAGGAAAAGACCTTGGAGTTTAAATTCCAAGGCCTTTTCTTTATTATCTAGTTATTTTTTGAATATCTGTATAGTTTCTTTCATATATTCATTAACATAAGATACTAAATCATAGGTTCCGTTATTAACACACCAATCATAAATAATGCCTCTAACACTTATCAAAATAAATGTTGTTATTTCATCTGCAGTTTTATTTGTTATAATTTCATTATTTTCTTGAGCTTGTCTTATAATATCATATAATATTTTATAACTTGCTCTTTCTTTAGATACAAAAAAGTTATTTCCAACTTCCATTTGAGCTTTATATACTTCCTTTACTTTATCAATGTTACATTTTTGAACATAAACAGCTTTATGAGATATAACTTCAAGTATTTTTTGAAATGTATCATTAAATTTAAATCCTTTTTCTATAATATCTTCATAATATTTATCAATTCTTTTATAAGTTTCGATTATTATATCTTCTTTTGCAGAAAAGTAATGATAAAAAGTTCCCTTTGCTACACCAGCTTTTTCACAAATTTCTCTGATAGTAACATTATTATAACCTTTTTCTTCCATCAGATCACTAGCAGTTTCAAAAATTTTATTTTTAGTCAACGTAGCTTGAATTTTTCTAGAATTAGCTTCTGCATTCATATTGAATCCTCCTAAAGCATTACCTATTTAAAATGGTAATTACAACATTAATTATATTTCATTTAATATAAAAATTCAACTTAATATATTTTAAGATGGAATGATAGTATTCTAATTATTTCTTTATACCTAGTTTTTAGTTTAAAATAATTTTGGTTATAAATAATAAAAGGTAAATTGGACCTAAAATATTATTTTGATTATAAACATATAAAGATTTAACCAACTATTAAAAGATTTATTATACAAAATTAATAATTTGTATTAAATTGTATAATTAAATGCACGCGGTAATTTGATAAAAAAATAGACACATACCTGTACCTTTTGTATAATGTTAATAACCACAAAAACATTAGGAGGGTACAGAATATGTGTCAAAATAATTGTAACACAAAAAGAAGCAAAGGTGAACACCTAAGTTATGAAGATCGCGTAAAGATCGAACATCTATACAATCAACAGGATAAAAATTATACTGAAATAGGTAAAGAACTAAACTGTCATAGAACTACAGTAAGTCGTGAAATTAAAAAGGGTGAAATAGAACTAAAAAATAGTGATTGGACTTATAGAAAAGAGTATAGTGCTAAAAGAGGACAAGCAGTTTATGAGCAAAATAATACTGCAAAAGGACCGGATTTAAAAATAGGCGGTAATAATAAATTAGCAGAGTTTATAAAAGGCCAAATACTTAAATTAAGGTCTCCAGCAGCAATAGCAGATGACATTAAAAAATCAGACGAGAACTACACTGGAAAACAATCTATAATTATATAGATAAAGGTGTTTTGGACATAGATAGAGATGATCTTATACATGGTAACTACAAAACTGGAAAAGAAAGACCTGAAGAAAGTGCAAGCACTACGAGACGCAAGGAAGGTCGGACAATTAGAGATAGACCTGAAGAAGCTGATACAAGAGAAGAATTTGGACACTGGGAGATGGATTTGGTAGAAGGTTTAAAGAAAAAAGGAGAGCCTTTTTTACTGGTCTTAACAGAAAGACAAACCAGACAGGAAATCATAGAAAAAATACCGAATAAAAAATCAGAATCAGTAGTAAAAGGACTGGATCGCATAGAAAGACGATTTGGGGTAGTTAATTTCAGAGAGACTTTCAAAACAATAACAACAGACAATGGATCAGAATTTGCAGATTATGAGGGAATTGAAGAGTCTTTTACAGGCAGCAACATTCCCAGAACTAGCCAGTATTATTGTGATGCATACTGTAGTTGGCAGAGGGGCTCAAATGAGGTAGCTAATAGGTTTATCCGAAGATTCTTACCTAAAGGCACAAGTTTCAAAGGAATCACAAGAACCCTAGTAAAAAAGATTCAGGAATTCATAAATACTTATCCCAAGAAAATGTTTGACTACGGAAATTCAGACGAATTATCCAGAGAAAAAGTAAGTTTTAGTTACTAAAAATACTTAAGGTACAGGTTATTTTAAAAAAAATCAAAAAAACCGTGCATTGCAACTTGCAATTCACCCCCCATCCAATCAAGAACAAAAAATCTTGACTTTTTCACCTAAATAATGTAGTCTAAATACACGTAGGGATAATCGAATCAGAAGTGATGAAACCTAAAAGATCAGATGCTTTTCAAATTTTCATACTGGAAATTTAACTTAAATAACACTAGATATTTTCTAAATATGGTCTTTTTTATTGTCGTCAAGACACTTAAATTAATATTAAAAACAGCTCACAAAGGCTGTCAGATCAATAAGTGCTAATTTATTTCAAAAAATCCTTGACGATAATAAGAGTAACTGTTATAATATTTATTGTTGCTTAAGAAAAGTTTTAGCTTGCGCCCGTAGCTCAACTGGATAGAGCGTCTGACTACGGATCAGAAGGCTAGGGGTTCGACTCCTCTCGGGTGCGCCATTTAAAACATTAAGCCGTAGAAGAGATTTGAAAAGCGGTTATAATAATATATTTTAATTTCATTAAAGAAGAGCAGCTGGTTTTATGCCGGCTGCTCTTTTTGCAATCTAAATTATTCATATTTAATTTCCACATCATTTTCTTTTAATTTTTTGATATCTTTCATATCTTGGTCTTTGTCCCCAAGTTCCAGATTGTTATATCTGAGATTTACATAGTCACCAGAATTTATCCCGTTGTTTTTGACTAGTGGTGAAATATTTTCGATTTTATTGCCGCTTAAATCCAGATAATTGAGATTAATTAGATTCGATATTGGACTTAAATCTTTAATTATATTATAATTCCAGCCACCATCTTTCCACTTTCTACCCAGATCTAAATATGTTAAAGAAGTTAGGTTTTCTATCCCCTTTAAATTCTGAATTCCTTTTCCCTCAGCTTCCAATTTTTGAATATCATTAACCTCACTTTTATATAATGGTCCAGAGGGTTTATTTAATGCTTTTCTTACCGCTAATTCTAAACTTGAGTCATTAAAATTTACTATTTCAGTTTTTTTCTTAAAAACAGCAGTAATTGTTTTATTGCTGTCCATGGTGATCTCAACTGTTTCTTTTTCGCTTTCAAAATCACCTGTCCATTTAACGAAAGTTGAGTTATTACCAGCTTCTGCTGCAAGTGCTACTTTCTTTTCCGGAAGATATTTTGTCTTTTCTGGGTTTATATTTACCCTTCCATTTCCCTCAGCATTTACATTTAAATTGAATTCATCTTTTTGAGCATTAAAAAAGTTCCAACTTGTGGCTACCAGAATAAAAATTATTAATAATAAGAGACCAAACTTTTGTGATCTAGTTCCTAACATTTTATCAACTCCAGAATAATATTTGATAATAATTAACAGTTTTTACGAATTTACTTTTTCAGGAATAGATCCAGTAGTATTCATATATGAAGATATTTCTTCTGGCATTTTTACCTCACTATATATTAAATAAAGATAAATTATCAAAACAGAAATACTCGAAAACAAACCCGAATAATTTCCCCAGGCTGGGTTTATTAAGCTTTCAACTGGAAATCCAAAAAAAGTTAGCAAGGTATATGCTAATAAGATAAAAACCAAATTTATTAAAACTCGCCTGTGTGATCCCCTGGGACCATTACCATTCTTTTCCGATAAGGACTTTATTTTAACACCTTTAATTTTCCCGATAAATTTTACATCCTTCAGCGATTTACTTGTATGAAGTAAATTGACTACTGCTCCATCATTTTTTTCTAAAAAATCGAATGATAAAATAACTTCATTTTCATTTTGCTGTTCAATCTCAAAATTAATTGAATTAGAGGTGGTGGTGACAATCTCTTTATCCAGAATCTTTCCTTTAGGAAAAACAACTCTCAATTTTTCTGTTTGAGAAATATCATTTTTATTAATTACTTCACCACCGTTATTCCAGAAGGCAACATTAGTTGAAAAAACATTTGACACAGGTTTATCTTTATAGTAAACTTCCAGTCCTCCAATTTTATTGTATAAGTCACCGATTAAATTGATACTCCGAATACAAAACATAGGTTTCTTTTCTTTCTTGGATCTTAAGAACAAATATATACTTACAACTGCTAAAATAAAACTCAATAAACCAAATAAAGCAGAAAACTCCTCGATAAGTGCCAGCATATTTTCACCTCAAAATTCAATTTGTACTGTATATTTATAATAAAGGTTTAAGATTAAATTGAGCTTAGATATTCATTATAATTCGATTATTTTAGCAGCGGCTAAAAATAAAATTCGAGTTAGTTTGGAGATTGTGCTGGTAAAATTATAATATAAAAATAAAATATTGCATAATAGTAAACTCTAATAATTAATGTGAAATCATACGCAACTAAAGGGGGAGAGCAGAATATGAAGTTTTTAAAAAGTTCAAAATACTGGGCTCTGGTTTTGGGGGTAATTATTGGACTGTTTTTCCTGACTGGGTGTTCTAATGATGCAACAGATACTCTGGCAACAGAAAAATATGATGTTAATTTTACTGTAGTTGATAAAATGAGTACTTATCCAGTTAGCGGTGCTGAAATAACTCTGGCTGGAGAGAAAGAAATCACAAATTTGGATGGTAAAGTTTCTTTTAAAAGGGAAGACGGTAGCTATGATTATAATGTTAAAGCAATAAGATATAATCAACTGCAGGGTAAAATTGTTGTTAATGGTGAAAATACATTTAAAGACCTTGAATTAGAAATTACAGCTTCTGGTGATGATGGAGATAGTATTCCAGCAGAAGATATAACTCCTCCTGTTTTTCAGAATTTATATGCAGTTGTAGGAGGCAGTGTTTATGGGGTTGTAGATCCAGAAATTAATATTAAAAAAATTACCGAAAGTGATCAGTGTGTAATTTTACATTTTAGTGAACCGGTTATTTTTGGAAGCTTTGACCGATTAGAGGATTTCGAGATACAAATTATTGCTGATGATTCGGAAAAATCGGTCAATATAAAAAGTTTTGCCGAAGTTTCTAATTATCCGGATTATTTAGTAATAGAAATTGAAGCAATCGAAAAAACTGGAGTTATTATTAAAGTAACTATTAGTAATAGTGGTCGTCAAAAAATATCTGATCTGGCAAATAATCTTTTAGAAGAGGTTCCAGAATTTCAAACTGTAAATATTTTATAAGTTAATTATAAAAATTTATATAAATTTTAACAAAAAATGAAAAAAGCTATTGACAACCGTTCTCAACAGGAATATAATGTAACCAGAAGAAAGAAGATTGTTAATTTTGTTTATTTAAACAATTTTGTTATAAAAAGTTTTAATTTCTAAATTTGTAGTGGAAAATTTAAAAGTAACAAAACAATAAAGGAAGCTATGACCATCTGTTTTTCGATATGGACACCTTATAACAGATGCGAGCCAATGGTGTAACCGACCCTTAGGGGCCGGTTTTTGCTTTTTATAGAGAAAAAATATTAAATTTTCATTGCTCAGTCTTTAAAGCAGTTAACTGCTTTAAAAACGCAAAAATTATATTTTGCGTTAGATAACAATTGTTTGTTGACTTATTTGTACACTTTAAGAAGGAGGTATATATTATGAAAAATGCTGGTAAAATAATTCTTATTGTGGTGGTAGCGATTTTATTTTTTGGTTCATCGGTACAGGCTCAACTAGATGCAAGTGAGGATGTTAATGTATATGCCGAAATATTAGATACAATTACAATTGATCCAGGTGATATGGGTGTTCAGGATATGGACTTTAGTTTTGGTACTTCTCCTACTGGAGGAAATGCAAGAATAATTTTAGGAACTGATGGAAGTCTAACAGTTGATGCTGATTCAGGTGCAAATATTTTCTGGAATGATACTGGAACACCAGCAGTTGTTCAGGTTGGTGGAACTCCTGATCGTGCCTATGTAGTAAGTATTGAAGATTTTGAAGTAACTCCCAGTCAGTCTACCAGCTCAGGTGATGTATCCATTGCTCTGGCTGACAGTGTATCTGGAGATTCTTTAACTGTAGATCAATTCCTGGTAGAAGGAACAAATATAGTGGATAGTGCCTTTAGTCTCGACGGCGATGGTTTTGATGAACTTACTATTGGAGCTGTTCTGACAGTGACAGATGGTATTTCTGTTGGCAACTATACTGGTCAGTTTAGCTTAACAGTTGCTTATGAATAATAAAATTAAGCATAAAGGGGCCAGATTTGATTTCTGGTCCCAATTTTAACTTTAAATTTTTTCTTCCCAGCTGCAGAATAGAATTTTCTGCCAGCTAAAGCTAAAGGTATATTCGTTTTAGTGGAAGAGCTAAGGGGGGTTATACTTTGGATATTACAAAAGTAAGAATAAAAGCAATAAATTATTATGTTTTATCATTAATATTTTTGATTATCTTATTAAGTTTGACTCTAGAAGTGGAGGCAAATGTAACTGTCAATCCTACCCGTCTTATTTTAGAAAACGGACAAAGATCAGCAACGATTAAATTAATCAACCCTGACCAGGAAACAGCCACTTATAGAATTTCTTTGATTAACCTGGAGATGAAACAAACAGGTGATATAGAAGAACTTGCTATTGCCGATAATAGAGAAGAAAGAATTGAATCCCATTTTGCCAGAGATTTGATTCGTTATTCTCCCCGACAGGTTGTTCTTCCTCCGAGACAGGCTCAGGTTGTTAGAATCCAATTAATGATTCCACCCGACCTGAATTCTGGAGAATATAGAGCTCACATGCTGTTTCAGGAGATTCCGGATCAGGGTGAGCAGGGAAATGGAGATAACGCTGAAACAGGAATCAATATAGCCTTAAAAACGGTTTATGGGGTTTCTATTCCAATTATTATTCGTCATGGTGAAACCGGGGCTGAATTAGAAATTACAGATCTAGAGCTAAGTAACAACCTGGAGACAAAAATACCAGAACTTGCTCTGACTATTATAAGAACCGGTAATCAGTCTGAATATGGAGATATTGAAGTTAGCTATTTTGATGATAGTGGAGAAAAGAAATTAGTCGGTGCAATTAGAGGAACAGCTATTTATACTGATATTGAGAAAAGAAAGTATAAAATAAGCCTTAAAAATACCGACAGTTTAAATCTTGACAAAGGAGTTCTGGAGGTTATTTATAAAAAAATATCCGCAGAGGGAGGAGAAATTCTGGCCAGAAATGAATTAAAACTTTGATCTTGCTTTTAAAGTGAGGTGTTATCACAAATGAAAAAAATTGTAGTGGGTTTATTTTTAGTGTTTTTAATCTTTATTTTTGTTAGTCCTCTTAATGCTCAGGAAAAAACAGAGGGAAATTTAGTTCTTAAAGATGAAAATTTAATTCTGCTTGAGGTAGAGTTAAATAATTTGGGATTAAAAGACGAGTTTCTGACAGCTTATCGCTTTAACGAAACTGTTCTGCTTCCAATCGGACAGCTGCTGGCATTTTTGGAGCTGCCATTTAAAATAATTCCGGAGCAGGGATTGGTCGAAGGTTTTATCTGGGAAGAAGCCGAAAAATACAGTTTAAATCTTAATCAGGGAATTGCTATCTCTAATGGGCGCGAATTTTCCTTAAATAAATATAAAACAGAAGTGGACTGGGATGATATTTATCTGGAGACAGAATTAATATCAGAATGGCTTCCATTTAGTCTGGAACTTGATTTATTTAGGGCGACTTTGACTGTGGAAACAGAAAAGCCGCTTCCCATTCAGGAAAAGATAGACAGGCGCTATCGCTGGGACAGGCTCTCTAATCGGACGGGTAGAGCTGAGCGACCTATTTATCCAGCGGTTGAAAATCCATACAGTCTTTTTAATGGCCCTTTTGTTGATCACAGACTTTATTTTTCTGGTGATTCGACTCCCAGACATTATACAAATCTAGCTGGAGATATATTTTATCTAAATGGCAGACTTTTTATTTCGGGGCCCCTGGATGATCCACTGGAAGATGTTAGTGGGAGGCTGGGGCGTCGCTCACCGGATCCAGATCTCCTGGGACCATTAAACGCTCATGAGTTCTGGCTTGGAGACCTGAGTCAGTCAGCGGTTAGCGATATTTCTTCCTGGGAATCAGTGCAGGGGATTTCAGTTAGTAGTTATCCCTACAGCCGCTCCCGAGACTTTTATTCGCATAGTTTAGAGGGCGAATTACCTGAAAACTGGGAAGTTGAGCTTTATGATAATGGAAATTTAATTGATTATCAGACTTCAAATGAAGAGGAACGATATCGATTTGAAAACATTCCTATTAGTTATGGAATCAATGAATTTACTCTGGTTTTTTATGATGAATTTGGTCGTAAGTACGAAGAAGTTAAGAAAATAAGGGTTGATTCTACTTTGATTCCCCCCGGCGAAAATCGCTATCAGTTTGAAATAGGCAGTGATGATCAGGATCAGAATCGGATATCTGTTGAGTTTAGCCGGGGAATAAATCCGAATCTTTCTCTAGTTACAAATTATGTTCGACTACCCATATCTGATCAAACAGAAGATTTTCTTCGTCTGGGTTTAAGAACATCCTTAAGTCAGATTTATCTGGAAGCTAATTATTTGAATGCTCTTGATGGAGGTCAGGGAGCTGAGTTAGGATTTTCCACTGATCTTTCTGGCACCAGAATTAATTTAACCCATGCTGAATTTGATGACTATAGGAGTGAGACAGTTTCGAATCTTAATCGGAGAACCAGTCTTGATTTGAGAAGAAACTTTCCTTTCCTCTCAAATTCCAGCCTGGGTGTCCGCCTTGATCTGACCAGAGAAGAAAATTATAATGGAGATATTTTAACTGAAGTCTATAATCGACTTTCAACTTCCTATAAAAAATATTCTTTTATAAATAGGTTAAATCTGCAGCTGCAGGAAGATGAGACTGAAGGTAGTGGAGATTTTGCAGTTCGAACCAGGATGAGGGATTATCGTTTACAGGGAAATCTGGGTTATGATATTAATCCCTTTGACTTAGAAACAGTGTCAGCAGATCTCTCGGGTTATTTAAATGCAGATCATCGTTTTAATCTGGGTTTCACCAGAAATCTTGACCGGAGCGAAAATACCTATTCTGCAGGTATAGTACAGGATGTCGACTATTACTCCTGGGGTATAAATACCAGTTACCGGGATGATGGTGATTTTACAGTGGCCTTTAGTTTTTCAACCAGTTTTGGCCGCGATGATTTTAAAGAAGATCCTTATCATTTAGCACTTGGTCCTTCTGCTCGTGAGGGTGCTGTTCTGGTGACAAGTTATCTGGATACAGGTGAGGAGAAAAAACCTGTAGAGGCTGTTGCTTTTAAAATAAATGGTCGCACAGCTGATGTCAGAACTAATGAAAATGGAAAAGCATTTATTTATGGATTGAGACCTGATCTAAAAACTGATATTGCGATAGATCTTGAATCTTTAACCGATCCATTTCTGGTCAGTGACCCTGAGGGAGTTAGCTTTGTTCCCCGGGCCGGACAGACTTTTTATTTAGAACTACCAGTTATAATGACTGGAGAACTTGGTGGTTATGTTTATTTAGACAGAGGAGAAAGTACAAGCGGTATCAGAAATATTGAAGTTCAGCTTTTAGACAGTGAAAATAATGTTGTCAGAAGTACGCTAACAGCATATGACGGTTATTTTTATCTGGCTGAGCTGAGACCGGGTAACTATCTACTGAGGATTTCACCTGAAGCACTTGCTAGAAGAGAGTTAGTCGAGAATGAAGTTCAGGAGATAAGTATTCCTAAAAGTGGTGGATATCTTAATGATCTGCAGGTTATATTAAAAAGAAAGTAGTTAAAATAATTTCAGGAAAGGGACCGATTGGTTCTTTTCCTGAAACCCTCGAAAGTATAATTGTTTTAACTGACTAATGAAGGAAGGGGGAGTATGAGATGAGAAAAAGTAAAATGCTTGCTGTTGTATTAAGTATTAGCATTTTTTCAATAATAATATACTCTTTATTTGCATCTGCAACAGTTATGGAAAACGCTGGCTGTTTAAAAGTTAGCAAGAGCTGGGATGGGGATGATTTGCTGGCGCCTGAGTTGGTAATAGTCGATATTTATAATTCCTCTGATAATAAAGTTGTCGGTATACTTTATTTGAATGAGCAAAACAACTGGGCGGATACTTTTTGTAATTTAGCTCCGGGAGAGTATTATGTTAAAGAGCGGCCGGTTTCTGGTTTTGATACTTTTTATCCAGCCGGTAACAGGGTGCAGATTACTGATCTAAATGACAGCGAAAATCCGGTGGAGTTAGAAATAGTAAATGAATATGCTTATCCACCCAGAACTTTTAAACTTAGTATTTATGAGGTTACGATTGTAGATGATATCTATCGAGTAACTGTTACTGTCTGCGCCGATCAGGATGGTAGTATCGAACGGGATATTTACTTCAATGATCAAAAAAGCGAAGTTGATTATATAGATTCTAAACCAATAACTCTTTTGAATAAAGGAGAATGTCAGCAGATTACTTTTGAAATAAATGTTGGTGACTTAGATTTATCACAACCTTATTATGTAGGTTATACTCAGCCGAATCAGTGGATAGAAATTGGCGAGCCCCGACAGTTTATACCGGTATCAATTGCAAAATTGGAAGATCTTTATTTTGGTTCATTTACAGCAGCTGATGGCACAATAACAGTTGACCCCGCCGGTGTTTTAACAACGGGAAATGGTTATTCTGGCTATCATGATGGTAATCAGCAGCCTGCTGTTATTGAAGTGATCTGGCTTCCATATACTCAGTATAATATTAATTTTACTGATCAGACTATTATAAGCCATGATGCAAATAATAAGATGACTGTCAGCACTTTTGTAACTGACAATGATAGCAAAACCCTGGATGGAAATGGTTATGGTATTTTTAATATCGGAGCAACTCTGGATGTTAATGCTAATTTAGATCCTGGTTTATATAGTGGACAATTTTTTGTTACCGTTACTTTTGAGTAATGTTTCAGCTTGTAATAATTATTATAGAAAGGGTCTATGATAATTTGATTTGTAGACCCTTTATAATGAGAGTTTGTGGCTTCTTTATAATAAGAGGTAGAAAGATAGGATGGTTTTGTTTTTAAAGTCGGCTTTGAAGGAACTTTTATCATCTTTAAAAGTTCTTGACAAAGAAGATTAATTTGTAGTAGAATTAAGTTAAAGTAAATAATCACCCTGGCAGAGAAGGGCTACTTTTTCCGAAAGGTTAGAGGCGCAAAGTTGGAACCTAAGGTTTAATAACTACGGTTGACTGACTACCTAAGTAGGGTTATATGTCTTCCTGCTGTCATTATGACTGCAGGTTTTATATTTTGTGCTCTCCTTGAAGGGGTAAACCTATTGTGAAGTAGGGACACAAAGCTAAGGGTCTGAGCAAATCAGACTGCCTGGCTGCAAAAGGAGGAAAAAATGTTAAAAAAAATTAGTTTAATTGTTCTTTTTCTAGTTTTAAGTTTAAGTCTACAGGTGGCGGCGGATAGTGCTAGAGTTGGAATGTCAGTGACTATTATCGAACCTACACAGAAATTAGAAACTAGAAGAGCAGTTAATTTTGAAAGTGAATTTGCTAATAAAAATATAGATGCAGATCAAAAGGTAATGAAAATCGAAGCTGCAGGCGAGACAGTTATCAGCTCTAATCTTCCCTGGGAAATATATGCTGAAACACCCGAGCTTAATGGGGTGGATGTCTATGTTAGAAATAATTTAAATAAAAATTGGGTAAAAGTTAGTCAAAGCCGACCAGTTTTAACAAATAGGACACTGGATAGGGCCAATTTAACCTGGGATGTTAAAGTAGTTGCAGCTGCGGATAAAGAAGTAAAACCATTTGCGGTTGATTTTAAAATCGACTGGCCTAAAAATTAATTATAATATCTGAGAGTAAAGTGCACGTTTTTGCAATATAGTAAATATAATAGATTTTTATAAAAGAAAAAGTACTTAACGTCTGCTTCTGCAGGCGTTTTCTTTTGCTTTTAAAGTTGAAAATAGAGCTGATTGAGGGAAGTGTCTGTTAGCTGCTTGAAGTCAGATAAATTTTTCGGAGAAAATGCTTGCAAAAATTATGAGCAGCTGTTATAATAGTTGATGTTGCAAGTTGAAATATTGTATTTTTGCAGGAGTTATTCTATGGAAGATGATATAAAATATATGAAGATGGCCCTGGCAGAAGCCAGGAAGGCTTATCAAAGAGCTGAAGTTCCAATCGGTGCAGTTGTTGTCTGTGATGATCAGGTTGTTGGCCGTGGGTTTAATCTCCGGGAGCAAACTCAGGACCCAACTTCTCACGCTGAAATGATTGCTCTGAGAGAAGCTGCCGCAAATGAGGCTAGCTGGCGCCTGGAAGATTGCCAGCTTTATGTGACTCTTGAGCCCTGTCCCATGTGTGCAGGAGCAATTTTGCAGTCTCGGATTAAGCGCCTTGTTTACGGAGCCAGCGATCCCAAAGCTGGAGCTGTCAAAAGTCTCTATCAGCTTTTAAATGATGAACGCTTTAATCATCAGGTGGAAGTTGAAGCAGGAGTAATGGAAGCAGAATCAGCTCAGCTTTTAAAAGATTTTTTCCGTGATTTAAGAAAACGGAAGGATGGGTGAGTCTGGCTGAAACCGCTCGACTCGAAATCGAGTAGACAGTTTTGCTGTCTCGGGGGTTCAAATCCCTCTCCTTCCGCCATTAGATTTTATCATCCATAGATTGTATATAAATTTTCAAAGTAGAGACTTAGAATTGGAGTAATTGAGTTAGTTAACTAACTTCTGACGGCCTCGATGGCCAAATACTGAAACTAACCTTGCGTAATATTAAAGAAAGTTTCAGTGCAATTACCAACCTCCAATCTCTAACCTCCAAAACGGAGAGGTGTCCGAGTCTGGCTTAAGGGGCCCGCCTGGAAAGCGGGTGTAGGCTCAAACCTACCGAGGGTTCGAATCCCTCCCTCTCCGCCATTAAAATTTTATAATTTTTGCTTAAGATTTGGCCGCACTAAATGGGGTGGTAGCGGTGCCCTGTAACCTGCAAACCGCTAGAGCAGGATTGACGCCGTGGCTGAGGATTTTTTCTTTCAGGGTCTGGCCCTGATAAGTAGTGTTGACAATTGGGTCTCGCGCAATGAAGTCTTGTGAACCCCGTCAGGTCCGGGAGGAAGCAGCGGTAAGCAAGTCGCTTCATGTGCCGCGAGGGTGCCTGGTTCGAGCCAACTGTCAGGGTAACGCCTGGGAGAAAATCTTCGAAGCTCGGTGTGCGGCCACTTTTTTAAAACACCCGGAATAGGGTGTTTTTGTTATTATATAGGAAATTATGCTTTTGCAGGAATGTGGATAACTTTATAGAAGGATAAAAATATTATGAGCCCAAAACAAAGAGGAAAACGTATTAAAGTTAAAACAATATTGAATGATCACTGGGAAGAGTTTAAGATTAAACATCTTCCAGGTAGAGTGCCTGCTGATATGTTAAACCATGTAATTGATCAGGTAGAAAAGTCAATGAAATGTGGTAATCCAGAAAATGGTTATGCTAAATATAAATGCTTGGACTGTGGTCAAGAGCATATCGTCAGCTTCAGCTGCAAAAGTAGATTCTGCTCCAGATGTGGTAAAGTCTATGTAGATAAATGGGTAGACAAACAGGTTGATATGATCTTAGATGTCAGCCACAGACATATGGTGTTTACAGTTCCTGAAGAGTTAAGAGGAT
>Ga0182234_10165_pt1 | contig 24371 bp, 24 predicted proteins | sample hydfratesGB_TM_A_FD_145595 | JGI IMG/M metagenome (GOLD analysis project Ga0182234, IMG submission 145595) | Subsurface microbial communities from deep shales in Ohio, USA - hydraulic fracturing test GB_TM_A | ecosystem: Environmental > Aquatic > Deep subsurface > Shale gas/oil reservoir >...
ACATCATTTTTTGCTTTTTTTATTACATTGATGATTTGTGTTCTTATGTCTTCTTCTTTTATATTTGGTTCGTATTTTATAACCTCTCCAGTTCTGGTATCATCTTTTTCTGCTTTTTTCATAACTCCTGGTCTAACTGTTGACATTTGAGGTCTATGATTTGGACAAATTATTGTAGCCATAATATTTCCACCAAAAGCAGGTCTTGTCATCAAGAGTTTACCGTCTTCATCATCTATTTCTAAATTTGTACAATCAGCTGTTAAACCTGTGCCTGATTTAGCTGCAATTCTTGGTGCTAAATCTCTTCCAATATGTGTTGCACCTATTAAAACAATTTCTGGTTTGTATTCTGAGATCAGGTTTGAAATAACTTTTGAATAGCCATCTGTTGTAAAACTTTCTAAGTTTTCATCTTCCGCAATATATACTTTGTCTGCACCATGTTTTATCAAATCTTCTGTTAGTCTATCGACATTGTTGCCCAATAATACTGCAGCAACTTTTTCATTTAATTTGTCAGCCATTTTTCTCGCTTCACCCAGTAATTCATAAACTACTGGCATGATCTTACCTTCTCTTTGTTCTGCAAATACCCATACACCTTTGAAATCTTCAAATTTGTTAGTATTTGAATCTATATAAGCCATTATATTAAACCTCCTAATATGGATTAAAGCACGTGTTTCCTTTTTAATTCAACGAGCATTTTTTCTGCAACTTCATCTGATGTACCTTCGAGCATTATACCTTTTCCTTTTTGTTCTGGTGTGAATGATTTTCTAACTTGTGTTGGAGAGCCTTTTAGACCTATGTTTTTTCTGTCAACATCTAAATCATCCACTCCCCATACAGTAACTTTGTTTTCATCTCCAAAAGATTCCCAAATTCCTGAAATGGACATGTATCTTGGTTCGTTCAATTCTTTTATTGCTGTTAAAAGCACAGGGGTTTTAACTCTTATTTTTTCATATCCATCTTCCAAAGCTCTTTCAACAATTACTGTTTTTTCATCTTCAAATTCAAAGTTTTGAACGTAGGTAACTTGCGGTATATTAAGTCTTTCGGCTATCTGTGGCCCAACTTGAGCCGTGTCTCCGTCTATAGCCTGTCTGCCAGTGAAAATAATATCATAATCTGCAATTTTTTTAATTCCAGCAGCCAAAGTTTCTGATGTTGCCCATGTGTCTGAACCACCGAAGAATCTATCGCTCAATAAAATAGCTTCATCTGCTCCCATAGCTAAAGCTTCGTTTAATGCTTCTTTAGCTTGAGAAGGGCCCATTGAAATTACTGTTATTTTTGTGTTTTCATTTTGATCTTTTATCAATAACGCTTGCTCTAAAGCATTTTTATCATCTGGATTAATAATACTTGGCACACCTTTTCTTATAAGAGTCCCTTTTATTGGATCTATTTTAAGCTCTGTTGTATCAGGAACCTGTTTTAAACATACAACTATATTCATAAAAATTCCTCCTTATTAGCTATTATTTCAATGTGTTTGCTGCGATAACCATTCTTTGAACTTCTGAAGTACCTTCGTAAATCTCTGTGATCTTAGCGTCTCTCATCATTCTTTCTACTGGATAATCTTTTGTGTAACCATATCCACCATGTAACTGAACAGCTTTTGTAGTAACGAACATTGCTGTTTCAGATGCAAATAATTTTGCCATTGCAGCTAAATTGGAATATGGTTCTCCATTTTTTTTGGCAGCTGCAGCTTTATATACCAATAATCTGGCTGCCTCAACTTGTGTTTTCATGTCAGCAATATTGAATTGTAAAGCCTGGAACTTACTTATAGGTCTACCAAATTGTTCTCTTTCTTTAATGTAGTTAATTGTTTCGTCGAGAGCGCCTTGAGCAATACCCAATGCTTGAGCAGCAATACCGATTCTTCCACCATCTAAAGTTTGCATTGCTATCTTGAACCCTTTTCCTTCTTTACCCAAAAGATTTTCTTTGGGCAATCTCACATCTTCAAAAATCAATTCTGCTGTAGCTGAACCTCGGATACCCATTTTGTCTTCAATTTTACCTATTGAAAAACCTGGAGTACCTTTTTCTATAATAAATGCAGAAATACCTCTTGTTCCCAGAGAAGGATCTGTCATAGCAAAGACAACATAAGTATCTGCATATTTTCCGTTAGTAATGAAAACTTTTGATCCATTAATAACCCATTCGTTATTTTCAAGAACTGCGTGTGTTTGTTGCCCTGCAGCGTCTGTACCAGCATTTGGCTCAGTTAATGCAAAAGCACCCAATTTAGAACCATTTGCAAGAGGTTTTAAATATTTTTGCTTTTGTTCTTCAGTTCCAAAATTTAAAATTGGCCAACAAGCTAATGAATTATGAGCTGATGCAATAACTCCTGTTGTAGCACAATATCTGGATAGTTCTTCTACGGTAATTGCGTAAGCTATTTCATCTGCTCCTGCTCCACCGTACTCTTTTGGTACGGTCATCCCCAAAATTCCATAACGTGCCATTTTTTTCACATTCTCCATAGGGAATTTTTCTGTTTCATCTGTTTCTGCAGCGATAGGTTTAACTTCTTTTTCAGTGAACTCTCTCACCATTTTTCTAACCATTTCCTGTTGTTTTGTTTCTTTGAAATCCACGAGAATACCTCCTTCGATACAAGTGATATATATCACTATATATACAATATTTTAAAAAGCTTTATTTTTAATTGTTAAAAAAAATTCAAAGTGAATCAACTCTCATTTATATTATAACGTAAAAACAAATAATAATAAAGGACGATGAGCCTTAATTTTGATAAAATATTTACGATTAGAATCAAAAAGCTTTCTTTTAACTAATTAGTAGTGTTTTGTTTCAACTTGATTATACTATTATTAAAAATAAGTTTTCTCAAGTATAATCTATATTGGTACGATTTAATAATATATAAAGAATTTTGGGAGGAGATTATCATTAAAAGATTATTTATTATTTTAATATTGTTAGTGGGTATTTTTAGTTTTTCAGAGGTTTATAAAAATGAAGTTTTTTTAAATGATAAAAATGAATGGGAATACTACGATTTTAGAGAATCTATAGAAGGAACGTATCGCGGAATAAAATATGGAGCTTCTATGGAGAATGTTTCTAAATTCATAATTCCAGAAACTCAAACAGCAACAAAAATAGTTTTTCAAGACAAGTATTTGAACAAAAATGTTGAAGCGACAATGTATTTTTATAATGACCAATTTTACAAAGTCAATAATTATTTTTATCCTGGTTGGTCACCAGAAACTGCACTAAACGAATACGAAAAGCTCAAAGGAGAGTTGACCAGTATTTATGGAGACCCAGTTGAACATTATGTTTATTACGACAATGTTTTTTTGATTGGTAGATTGGAATACGCTTACAAAAATAATCAAGCCAGAATAGAAACTATTTGGGAAAATGATTATGCTACTATAAAAACTGAATTATACAGAGACAATAACTTAAACCATATAGAAATAACTTATACATCAAAAGAGATAGCCGTAGAATAAAATAAAAGCCCCGAAAGGGGCTTTTATTAATTTAATGATAAACTTTTTTCAAAAGCCTTTAAATTTATTTCATGGAATTTTGGCTTGATATTTTCTTTCAAAATATCCTCCCATTCTATATCTTCAAGTCCCAGTTCTTTTGTTAATTGAGCCAGCATTATTATATTCATAGTTTTTATATTTCCGATTTCAGACGCTAAATCAGACGCTTTTAAAGAAATCAAATTAGTTCTTTCTTTTAATTCTTCAACAATCTTTTCAGGGTACTCTGCTTTTCCAGCTAATATAGGTGCTGAGCCTAATTCAAAATCGTTTAATATCAATTTCCCGTCAGGTTTTAGATAATCTAACCACCTCATTGCTTCCATTTTTTCAAAAGCCACAACAAAGTCAGCGCTACCTTTTCCAATAATAGGTGAATAAACTTTTTCACCAAATCTAATTTGAGTGGTAACTGCTCCACCTCTTTGGGCCATTCCGTGAACTTCTGACATTTTTATATCATAACCAGCTTTTATGAGAGCAGCACTTAGTATTTTAGAAATAAGAATAATACCTTGACCACCAACACCAACCAATAATATATTTTTAGTTTCTTTCATATTACACACCTACCTTTTCTATTGCATCAAAAGTACAAACTTGAGCACAAACAGAACATCCAACACAAGAGTTTGGATCTATGTAAGCACCTGTCTCTTTATCAAATGAAATTGAAGGGCAACCAATTTTTAGACACATTTTACATTTACTACATTTCTCGGTGTTTACTTTATAAATGTGTTGGACTGGTGAGAATTCTTCTTTTTCTTCTTCGTGTAATTTTTTTAGGACACAAGGGTATCTTGTTATTATAACACTTGGTTCTTCTAATTCCATTGTTTCGTCTATGGATTCTTTCACTTCATCAAGATTATTTGGATTGATTGTTCTAACATGTTTGATCCCAATAGCTCTAACTAATTTTTCAAAATCCACTTCATCAGTTTTTTCACCCATTAGTGAATAACCTGTACCTGGATTTTCTTGGTGACCAGTCATTGCAGTTATTCTGTTATCTAAAATGATTATAGTTGCATTGCTTTTATTGTAAACAATGTCTAAAAGACTTGTAATCCCAGAATGGAAGAAAGTTGAATCTCCAACAACACCAAAAACTTTTCTTTTTTGATTTGTTCTTTCGAAAACTTTTGCAAAACCGTGAGCAGCACTAACTCCAGCTCCCATACAAATTACTGTGTCCATGGCGTTTAATGGATCTGCGGATCCAAGAGTATAACAACCTATGTCTCCAGTTATAACTGCACCTTTTTTCTTTGAGAGTTCAAAGAACATTCCTCGATGAGGACATCCTGAGCAAAGTGTAGGTGGCCTTGCAACTATTTTTTCTGGGTTAGGTTGAACAGTTTCTCTTTTTTCTCCCAATAAAGCTTCTCTTATGATATCTGGGTTTAACTCTCCTGTAAGTGGGATCTTGTCTTTTCCAGTGACTTCTATTCCCAAGGCTTTGATCTCTGTTTCTAAGAAGGGTTCGTTTTCTTCAATGACATATATTTTTTTTACTTTTTTTGCAAAATTTCTTATTTTTTCTTTTGGAATGGGAAATGTAAAACCTAATTTTAAATATGAAGCGTCTTCACCGAATACTTCTTTTGCATATTGATAAGAAACACCAGAAGTGATGATCCCTATTTCATCTGAATTTATTTCCTCTCTATTTAATTTTGTTTCATTGTTTGCATATTCTTCTAATTTTTTGAGTTTTTCTTCTAACTCAACATGATGTACTCTGTTTGCTGCTGGTGTGGCAACAAATTTTTGGATGTTTCTTTTGTATTTTTTAACTTCAACTTCTTTTCTATCTTCCAATTCTACTAAAGAATAAGAGTGACAAATTCTTGTTGTCAATCTAAATAAAACAGGCACATCGAATCTTTCTGATACTTCGTAGGCTTCTTTGATAAAATCTTTTGCTTCTTGTGAATCAGAAGGTTCTATTAAAGGCATTTTTGCATGTCGTGCGTAATATCTATTGTCTTGTTCATTTTGTGAAGAATGAAGTCCCGGGTCGTCAGCAGTTACAACAACGTATCCTCCGTTTACCCCTAAATAAGCGTAAGTAAATATTGGGTCAGCAGCTACGTTCATTCCAACGTGTTTCATTGCTGCTAAACTTCTCGCTCCTGCTATTGAAGCCCCTACAGATGCTTCTACTGCTACTTTTTCGTTTGGAGCCCATTCAGAATAGACTTCTTTATAATTAGCCATCGTTTCGAGTATTTCTGTACTTGGTGTTCCTGGATAAGCAGAAGCAAAATGAACGCCTGCTTCCCAAGCACCTCTTGCTGTAGCTTCATTACCAGTTAATAATTTTTTCATACTACTAACCCCTTTCAAAAAATTTTTGCTATATACTTCTATTATACACGTTTGTGTGAAATATTTTTCATGGTATATAGTTTTATTATGCGATAATATTCTCAAATAAAGGGGATTAAACTCTCTCAACCTAATTTTTTGTAAAAATAAAATCCCCAGCATTTTAAAATGCTGGGGGTGATATAATTTTCAAAATTTTTACTTTTTTCTATAAAAAGTTATTTAATTTTCAAATTCCATTGTTAAATCTACCAATTCTAATGAATCTATGTCTAAATCATCGATTAAATTAGAATCCATAGTTATTTTTTCTTCTTCGACATCAAGACTTTCTACCAATACATCTTTTACCTTGCTTTCAATTTCTTTTAATTCCATTTTACTCTACCTCCTAAAAATCCATAATGTTTTTTATAATTTGTTTTACACTTTTTATTGAATTAGTATCTGGACCTTTTTTCCCTGAGAAGACAACACCGTTATCCACATCTCCTCTGACAGAATTATATAAAGCCTGAGCAATACAAAATTCTACATTTTTAAAATTACAAGTTTTAATACATTGGTAGTTACATGTTTTAGGTTTTGCTTTCCCTGATTTTATTAAATCAAAGAATTTTGTTTTTATGGCCCTACCAGGTAAACCAACTGGAGAATTTAATATTCCTATATCATCTGTTGTAGCTTCGATAAACTTATTTTTAAATTTAATATCTGCATCACATTCTTCTGTTGGTATAAAAGCAGAACCAACTTGGATTCCATCTACGCCTTGTTCAAATAGTTCTTTTGCTATTTTTTTATTGTTTATACCACCTGCAGCAATAATAGGAATATAAATTTGTTTTTCTGCGTATAGTTCATCTCTAAAACCAACTAATTCTTTTGCAAGATTTAGTGTTGAATTGTTTGAATCGTTTAATTTATCTTTTTTAAATCCTAAATGACCTCCTGCTTCAGAACTTTCAACAACATAAGCATCTGGAATATAATTATATTTCTTCATCCATCTTTTTAAAATAACTTGTGCCGCTTTTACAGAAGAAACAATAGGTACTAATTTTGCTTTTTTTTCTTTGTTTAATTCAGGCAAGCTTAACGGTAACCCAGCACCTGAAAAAATTATCTTTGCCCCTTCTTCAATGGCTGTTTGTACATATTTTTCATAATTATTTAGAGCAACCATTATATTTACTCCAAATATTCCCTTTGTTTTTTCTTTAGTTTTTTGAATATAATATTTTAGTGCGTCAATATTTGATTTTAAACTATTGTCGTCATTTTTTACCAATCCTATACCTGCTGTTCCTATTACTCCGATTCCACCTTCGTTGGCAACAGATGAAGCAAGGTTGTCAAGTGAAATCCCTACAGCCATTCCACCTTGAACAAGTGGTATTTTTGGAATTAAGTTTCCTATTTTTAATTTTTTCATATTTTCAACCTCATTATAATTTTAATCCACCATCTACTCTTATTACTTGCCCTGTTACGTAAGAAGATAAATTACTTGCTAAAAATAAAGCGACATTCGCGACATCTTCGGCTTCACCCATTTTTTTGAGACAAGAATTTTCAACAACATGATTTTTAACTTTTTCATCTAAATTTTCTGTCATTGTTGTTTTAATAAATCCAGGAGCAATAGCGTTTACTCTTATTTGTTCACCTTTTAAAGTTAGCTCTTTTGCCATGCTTTTTGTAAGTCCAATTATTCCAGCTTTTGAAGCGGAATAATTTGCTTGAGCTATATTGCCTTCTATTCCAACCACACTTGAAATATTTATAATACTTCCCTGTTTTTGCTTTCTCATTAATTTGGCGACTTCTTTTGAAACCAAAAATGTTCCTTTTAAATTAACTTCTATAACTTTCATAAATTGTTCTTCTTTCATCCTAATTAGAAAATTATCTGAAGTGATTCCAGCATTGTTAACCAAAACATCAATTCTTCCTATATCATTTTTTATAGATTTTATGGTTTCAGCGACTTCTTGTTCGTTTGCTACATCACATTTATATGCAAAAAAGTTTTCACCCAGTTCATTTTTTGCTTTGGATAATTCTTCTTCATTTCTTGATATTCCAACAACTTTAGCTCCACTTTTTATAAATATTTTTGATATAATGTATCCTATACCTCTTGAAGCTCCAGTTATTAAAGCTATTTTATTATTTAACAATCTTTTCACTCCTAAACACTTAATAATTCGAGATCTTTAATGATGCTTTTGTTCAATTTTGTCAATACTTTTGTAGGTCCTATTTCTACTATTGTTTTTATATTCATTCTGTCCATAAGCTCAATTGTTTCAACCCATCTAACAGATGATGTTATTTGTTGTATTATATTTTCTTTTATTTCTCTTGGATTTGTTTCAACTTTTGCAGTATAATTTTGAATTATAGGTATTTTTGGCTGACTAAATTCAACATTTTCCAAATATTCTCTCATTCTTATTTTTGCATTTTGAATAAGGGGAGAGTGAAAAGGACCACTAACATTAAGCGGTATGACTCTTTTAGCACCTTTATCTTTTAAAAGTTGAATGCTTTGTTCTATTTCTGATGTTTTTCCGCTTATTACAATTTGATTAAGAGAATTATGATTTGCAACTACGACATTAGGTAAATTTTCTAAAGCGCTTCTTATTGAGTCAGCATCTAAACCTAAAACAGCGGCCATTGTTCCTTCGCCTGGTTTACAAGCTTCACTCATATATTTCCCTCGTATATGTACGGCTTTTAAAGCCTCCTCGTAGCTTATTACTTCAGCTACGGCCAATGCAGTCCATTCTCCAAGTGAATGACCTGCTAAAAGAGATATTTCATCATTATTCTCTTTCATATATTTTTTATATTTCATATAACTAACAGCTAATATTGCTGGCTGTGCATTTTCAGATAATGTTAAAGTTTCTAAGTCATCACCAAATATTATAGATTTTAAATCATATCCCAATATTTCATTAGCTATATTTAAATATTTTTCATATTCTGGATTTTCTTCAATAAGTTCTTTTCCCATGTTCAATTTTTGAGAACCTTGTCCAGGAAAAACTAATGCTTTCATTGTAAGTTCACCTCCAAGAATGTTTTCAACTTTTCATCTATTTTTTCAAAAATGTCAGTTATAACTTCTTCAACAGTTTTTATGTCGCTGACAAGACCTGTTGATTGACCAGCCATGAAAGCAGCGTTATCATTATCACCCTCAATGAAAGCTCTTTTTAAACTACCAAGCATCATTTCTTCAGCTTCTTCAGCTGATGAAACTTCAGCTTTTATAACATTTTTCATAAATTTATTTTTAAGGCTTCTCGCAGGATGACCTAACCTAGCTCCTGCTATTAAAGTGTCTCTTATCCCTGATTTGACAATTTTATTTTTATAATTTTCATGTGCTTCACTTTCTACTGTTGCAACAAATCTTGTCCCCATTTGTATCCCTTCAGCTCCAAGCATGAAAGAAGCCAATGCTCCCCTATAATCGGCAATTCCTCCGGCTGCTACTACAGGTACGGACAATGTTTCTGTCAATTTAGGAATAAGCACCATTGTAGTTACATCTCCAATATGTCCACCACATTCCATACCTTCACCTATTATGGCATCAATGCCTTTTTTTTCAAGTCTTAAAGCCAAATTTTCTGATGATACAACTGCAGCAACTTTTATCCCTACTTTTTTTAACTTATCTATGTATTTTCCAGGATTTCCAGCTGCTAAAATTGCTACAGGTACTTTTTCTTTTATTAAAAGATCTATGATTTCTTCAACATATGGATTTAGCATTATAACATTTACAGCAAAAGGTTTGTCTGTAAGTGTTTTTATTCTTTTAATTTCTTTTTCTAATATCTCAGGAGTCATGCTTCCTGAACCAATTGTGCCGAGGCCTCCAGCGTTTGAAACTGCAGCAGCTAATTTTGCAGTTCCTACCCAAGCCATTCCGCCTTCAATCAATGGATATTTAATTCCAAATAATTTTGTTATTCTATTATTTTTATAATTCATTTAATTCCCTACCTTTTAATTCCTGCCATTATTTCAGCCTTAGCAGCTAATTTTTCTCTAACATAAACTTTTGCTTCAAGCTTATATACTTCTTTTTTTGATTGTAGTAATTTAACTTTATATACAATTCTATCTCCCGGTCTAATTTCTCTTTTAAATCTTGCATGGTCTATTCCCATAAAAATTGGTAATACATTTTGTCCCTTCATATCTTTCATGAGTAATATTCCAGCAGCTTGTGCCATACCCTCTACTATAAGTACTCCAGGCATGATAGGGTACATCGGAAAATGTCCTTGAAAATAAGGTTCGTTAATGCTAACGTTTTTCTCTGCTACTATGTAATCTTCTCCCATTTCAGACACACTTTCAACTAATAAAAAAGGAGATCTATGGGGAAGTATTTCCATTATTTGATCTATATTCATAACCATTTTAATTCCTCCAAACTGCTATTATTCCACCAGAATTCGGTCCTAAATGATTTCCAATGATAATATCAATATATGATGATTCAATTAATTTTTCATCAACTCCATAATTAATCAATTCTTCTTTTATTTTATCTGCTATTTTTAAACTGTCTGTATGAGCTACCATTAAATGTTCTAGCTTATTTAAACTATCTCTCATAGCCATTTTAACCATTTCTTTATAAAGTTTTTTTTGCCCTCTAATACTTTTAACTGGTTCTAATTTCCCTTCGTATAATCTCAAGAGTGGGCTCATATTTAAAATATTACCCATCATAGTTTTGGCTTTACCTATTCTTCCACCTTTATATAGATAATTTAAATCTCCAACACTAAAATAGGTATCAACTTTTTTATGATAATTTTCTGCAAACTTAACTATTTCATTGATATCCTTGCCTTCATCGATCATTTTTTTAACATCCATAACTAAAAATCTAAGGCCAAAGGTAGTTAGTTTTGATTCAACAACTATTACTTCACCATCATCAACCATGTTTGAAGCTATTTTAGCCGAGTTATAAGTCCCAGATAACTCGGATGAAATATGAAGAGATATTATTTTGTCATAATTATCAAGCATTTCTGTATAAATTTTTTCAAAATCTTTAACAGATGGCTGAGAAGTTTTTGGGATATATTCTATATTCTTTATTTCTTCATAAAATTCTTCAACGTCTTTTTCAGAAGCCTTATAAAAATTATCTCCATTATTTACATATAGTGAAACCAACCCTATATCATTTTCTTCAATATATTTTTTATCTAAATTTGCTGTATTATCAGTAACGATTCCTATTTTCATATAATCACCTCATTATAAGTTAACCCCAAAAATTTATTTTTTCCTATATACTAAACATGCATTATGACCGCCAAAACCAAAAGAGTTTTTAAGAATATATTTTATATCTGCATTAATTGTTTTATTTGGAATATTTAGCCCAATAAACTCATCATCTCTTTCAAATAAATTAGGCATTCCATGAGCAAACCCATTTTCTGATTCTATTATTGAAGCCACTAATTCGTTCGCTCCTGCAGCTCCCAAAGAATGTCCAAAAAGTGTTTTGTTAGATTGAATAATTGAGTTGTTTATAGAATCTCCCATAACGTCCCTTAACGCTTTTATTTCTGACTGGTCTCCCACAGGAGTGCTTGTTGCATGTGCGTTTATCAAATCAATTTGTTCTGGGGTAATTCCTGCCATTTCTATTGCTTGCTTCATAGCTTTTGCTGCGCCTTTTCCTTCTGGATCAGATTTGCTTATATGATAAGCGTCTCCTGACATACCAAATCCTTCAATGTAACCGTAGATTTTTGCGCCTCTTGCTAAAGCATGTTCTTCTGATTCTAATATCAGTGTTGAAGAACCCTCTCCCATTACAAATCCATCTCTATTTTTATCAAATGGGCGTGAGGCTGTTTTTGGGTCGTCATTCCTTTGAGATAATGCGGTCATGTTTGCAAATGCCGCAATTGGCATAGGATCTATACAAGCTTCTGTCCCTCCAGCTAAAGCAACATCGATATAACCATGTTTAATCATCATAGTTGCGTTTATTATTGCGTGTACTGCTGAAGCGCAAGCACTCATCGTAGAGTAATTTGGACCTTTAATACCATTTTCAATTGAAACAACACCACTTGCCATATCTGCAATCATCATAGGTATTAAAAAAGGAGAAACTGATTTTGGTCCTCTACTATGTAATTTTTCAAATTCAACATTTAGCGTTTTAAAACCACCAATTCCAGAAGCGATTAAAACTGCAGCGTTCTCTTTCCAGTCTCCTTCTTCTGGTAATTTTGAATCTTCTAAAGCCTGTTGGGAAGAAACCATTGCAAATTGTAAAACTCTATCATATCTTCTTGCTTTCTTTTTATCCATATACTGTTTAGGGTCAAAATCTTTTACTTCTGCAGCTATGGATACTTTATGTTCAGAAGTATCAAACTGTGTTATTTTGTCTATGCCAATTTTCATTTCTTTTAAAGAATTTACCATTTCATCTTTATTTTTAGCTATCGCATTGATAGTACCAATACCTGTCACTACTACTTTTTTCATTTAATGACCTCCTAAATTCTAAATAATGACCACTGGTCATTTAATCTCATAAAAAATACTCTAAGTTTAATTTGTTTTTTGTAGAGTTTTTTGAGTTATTTCTATATAGTAATTAAGAATGTCTAATGGTTTAGCACCACTCCAATTTTTAAATAGAACTTCTCTCAATTTTACCTGTTGAACCAATCCTGTTGTTTGACTCCACAAAACCATAGCAAATTTTTCTGGATCAATGTCTTCTCTTATGCTTTTATCTTTGATTCCCAATTGAATTAGTTTTTTAAGGTGATCAAAGAGTTGTTCGCTTTTACTGTATGAAAGTTTAACCAGTGGGTCTTCAGTACTTAACTTTGCTTTTTGCCCTTCGTAATTGGCAATAAGAGAATAATAATCAGGGTAATTGTTAGAAAATTCAATATAAGCTTTCCCCATAGAAACTACTTTTTCTAACCCGTTTTTGGCTTTAGAAACATTATTTTTTATAATATCTTCAATAATATCCAACGCTTTTAAAACTACTGAAAAATATAAATCTTTTTTACTCGAAAAATAAAGATATAAAGTACCTTTTGCAATTCCAGCATTTTTTGCAATTTTTGACATAGAAACTTCTTCATAATTATTTTCAAAAAAAAGCTTCTCTGCAGCCTCTATTATTTTTTTGTACTTGTCCTCTTTATTATTCATAAAATCACCTTTCTAAAAAATATGACCACTGGTCATTTTGAGTCAAATGAATTATAACACACAAAAATTAAGAATGTCAAATGCTACACCGTGTATATAAATCTTTACATGTGATGTATGTATTATTAACTTTTTGATATTTTTCTTGTTACTTTATTTCTGTTAAATATAGACTAGTTATCGAAATAATCCTTCTTTAAAAAGTTTAAATTAGATAACTATAAATTAAAATTAGAAGGAGGTAGTAATTATGAAAATTACGCCATTAGTAAGACAAGCAGCCGAAATTTTAGATACTCCATTTTTAGCCTTGGACCTAAATTATGTAGAAAATAATTACAAAAGTTTAAAAAATTCCATTAATAATGTAGATGTTTATTATGCAGTTAAAGCAAATTCCCATACAAAGATATTGTCGTTGTTAAAAGATTTAGGAAGTTCTTTTGATGCTGCATCAAAAGGAGAAATAGATAAATTATTATCTTTAGGGGTTGATCCTAATAATATTAGTTTTGGTAATACAATCAAAAAAGAATCAGATATAAAATATGCTTGGGAAAATGGTATAACAATGTTTGCTGTAGATTCTGAAATGGAAGTAGAAAAAATTGCAAGAAATGCTCCTGGAGCCAAAGTGTATGGAAGAATTTCAACAAGTTCAAATGATGCGGACTGGCCTTTGTCTGATAAATTTGGTACTGATGTGGATCATGTAATTTCTATATTAGAATATGCTCATAGAAAAGGTTTATCAGCATATGGGGTTTCATTTCATGTAGGTTCTCAATCTTACAACAAATATAAATGGAAAGAAGCAATTCTTAATGCAAGCGAAGTATTTGAAAAATTAGCTTTAAAAGGAATTCATCTTAAATTATTAAATTTGGGTGGAGGTATGCCCGTTCAACACGTTAAACCCATTCCAGAGGTAAAAGAAATTGGAGAAGTTATTAACGAATCTATCAAAGAATATTTATATTGGGTAGATGGTTTAAAAGTAATAACAGAACCAGGTAGATCAATGGTAGGAAATGCGGGTATTATGGCTTCAAGAGTCCTTTTAAGAAGCAGAAAAGGAACAAAAACCTGGGTTTACCTCGACGTTGGAGTATTCCACGGATTGATGGAAACAATTGAAAACTTTAGATATGAAGTTGTTGTAGATAGAAAAGAAAATCATGAAACAATGGAGATGACTTTAGCTGGCCCTTCTTGCGATAGTGTTGATACTATATACGATGAAGTAGAATTACCAGTTGATGTGGGATACAACGATGTTGTATACTTTATGAATACAGGTGCTTACACCATAGAATATGCATCCCCACATTTTAACGGGATTACACCACCTGAAGTTTTCACAATAGAAGAATTACAAGAAGCAGTAGATAAAAAATTAGCTTTAATGACTCAACAATAATAAAACTCCTCGAAAGAGGAGTTTTTTAATTGTCGATTTTTTTTGATTCCAAATAAATGGAGTCTTTACAAATGTCAACTTTTTTATTTAGTTCTCTTTGTGATTCTTCGTTTAACCATGCTATATTACCATGTTCATCAATGAATACTTTTTTAAAATTATCAATATTTTTTAAAAATCCGAAAACCCCGAATAAATTGTTAGACATATCATAAATTCTTCTTTCATTGTTATCAAAAATAATTTCAAGAGTATAATTTTCTTTTGGAAGAACTTTCTTTATTTTTCTTGGGCCATTTTTAAAATATTTTTCTACATCTTCTGGAATATTTTGTGTTTTCATTATTTCTCACCACCTTTAATTATTTTAAAGGATCAATAGGAAATAGTTCTTTTTGTTGTTGAGCAAGATACCACTCTTCATTTAATTCTTCTTGATGTAACGCAGCCCATCCATAAATCATTTTTAATTGTTTGTTAGGCATATCACCATTAATAATTTCTATATCTTCAATAGAAATAATACAGTTAAATTCACCATATTCACAATGAAAATGTGGAGGTAAATGATCTCTATAGTTAATATATATTTTAATTCCTCTAAACATACATATAGTTGGCATTTTTAAACCTCTTTTATTTAATAATTTTATATTCTAATTATACCATATATTATATTTTTTTAATTATTTTTGCTGGGTTACCACCAATTACAACATCATCTGGGAAGTCTTTTGTAACTACAGCTCCAGAGGCTATTACAACATTGTTACCTATTGTAATTCCAGGATTTATAATAGCTCCCCCGCCAATCCAGACGTTATCGCCAATGGTTATTGGTGCTGCAAGCTCTCTTCCAGAATTTCTTTCTTTTGCGCTTAAAGGATGATAAGCAGTATATATTTGAACTTTTGGAGCGATCATACAATTGTCTCCAATTTTTACCTTAGCACAGTCTAAAATTACACAGTCGTAATTCATATAAAAATTTTCTCCTACTTCTATATTAAATCCATAATCAACTTTTAAAGAAGGTTCGATATAAATACTCTTTCCAGTTTTTCCAAAAAGTTCTTTCAACAAATGTTTTCGGTATTTCCCGTCTTCTTCTGTAGTTTGGTTAAAAAGACGAGTTAGTTTCCTCGCATTTTGTCTGGATTTCACTAAAAAATCATCTAATGGGTCATACATTCTGTTATTAATCATATTTTCGTATTCAGTCATATCCATGTTACTTCCTCCTATTTATATAAAATGCATTGGTTTTTACCTATTTTAGATTTTAACAATGTTTTTAACTTCAACCTCATCATCTTCCAACAGAAATCTTTGATTTCTTCTCTTCCATCCTTTAACAGAAATCATGAAGATGATTTCTAATACGCCTTTTGAACTAAAACAAATTTTTTTCTAATTGAGTTCAAAATATCTTGTGAAACACTACAGTAGTCTCTTAAATAATTTTCGCTTCCACCGTATTTTTGATTGATGGTATCTATTAACATATCTATCAGTATTTCAGAACTGTCTTGATAAGAAGACATAAAATCTTTTTTTATAACTCTTTTTTCAACACCTAAAAAATCCAATAAAATAGCTATTATTAAACCTGTTCTATCTTTTCCAGTTTCACAGTGAATAATCATTCTATCTTTATCAGCATTGTTGAAATGATTTTCAAAGAGAACTTTTATAGAATTTTTTTGGGTATTGAGAAATTCGTCAAAACTATTTTTTATAATATTATTTCTAAAAATTTTATTTACAGAAAAATTACTAATTGGGATGTTAATGACGTACTTTTTTTTAAAATCATCCGAATAAAAAGTGTTTCTTTTTTCTTTGTACAAAGCTAATTCTTCTTCATCTCTAAGATCAACTATTTTAGTAATATCATTATTTTTCATAAATTCTTCTATATCTTCTTCTTTGTATCTTTCAAGAGAAGCCGATCTATAAACAAGGCCTTCGTTCAATATAACTTTTTCAGAATCATTGTTCGCTATTTTTGAAATGTCTCTTAAATTAAAAAAATAAGGATATTTTTTGTTTATAGATAATAATACCGATTTTACTTTTTTATAATCTTGATCTTTTTCGTTTAAAAATTTGATAAATATTTCAGACAATTTTTTTGTCTTTTTCATCATTTTATTTGGGTTTAAATTTGAAGATAAGTTAACCAATATTTCTAAATCTTTTCGTGCTGGATGATTTGAAGAATACCAAATTTTGCTTTGTTCTGTTGAGTCATATATTCCTTTCATATCAAATAAAGTGTATAACAATTCATTAAAATTTTTATAGGCTTTTATAAAATCACCGAGATAAAAGTGGGTGTAAAAATCATCATAATTTTTTATAAAGTTGTTTATAAAGTTGCTTTTTATGTTTTGCGTTTCATAATTTTTTCGAACCAAAACAGATTTATCCCAATTAATACCTCTTTTTTCTAATATTTCTTTGTCTTTTTCTATGGTAAAAGGTTTTTTGATTTTAAAATCAATTTTTAAACTATTTTTTGTATAGAAAGATGACTGTTTTTCTTCCAAGATTTCGTATTTTACATCGAAATAGTTATGAACCAAATTTTTAAAAAGTTCTATTTTTTCGATATGGTCGTCTTTTTCAGAATAAAATATTACAAATAAATTAGAAAAAATATCTGGGTTATAGTTAAAATCACCATATGCAAGTAATATAGCTAAATCATCGTATTTTTTAAAGTTGTTTTTAACGCTATCTATAAAATCGTCATTAATTTTCATTAAAAGCACCCCCACGAAAAAAAGTTTACATTTATAACATTATATCATTTATTAATGGATTCTCTTTTAGAGAACCCATTAATAAATGTATATTTTATCCTTTTTTAGATCAAATTTTTCAATTTCAGTGGGTCTTTATTAAATTTAGTTATCATTAAATTCTTAAAAGTCTTTTAAAGTTTTACATAATTTTATTTGATTGTGATATTCTTTTCAGCGGTATTTTAAAATTTGTTTATTTAAATATTTTTTTTAACAACCATAAGCTCTTATAAGGGGGATACCTGAATTTTAAATCAGGCCAAAATGATTTTTTCAAAACACTTTTTTTATGAGAAAATGTTTCAAAAGAGTATTTTCCGTGATATTGACCTATTCCAGAATCACCAACGCCGCCAAAAGGAAGCTCAATATTTCCTATGTGCATTAAGGTGTCGTTAAAAGTTCCGCCACCAAAACTTATCTCTTTATTTACCTTATCTTGTAATTTTCTATCCTTAGAAAATAAATAAAGTGCAAGGGGTTTTGGTCTACTTTTTACAAAATCGATAACTTCGTCTATGTCCTCATACCCGTAAATTGGTAAAATAGGGCCAAAAATCTCTTCCTGCATTACTTTAGAATTTTTATCTGGTGAATCTAACAAAGTGGGCTGTATGTATTTATCTTTTCTTAGATGTTCTCCACCATACAAGATTTCCTGATTCTCTATTAAACTTACTAATCTATCGAAATGTTTTTCAGTGATTATCGATGGATAGTATTGAGATTTTTTTGGGTCTTCTTTGTAGAAATCGTTTATAGTTTTAATAATTTCTTCTATTAATTGATTTTTAATATTATTATGTATAAACAGATAATCAGGAGCTATGCAAGTCTGCCCAGCGTTAATAAACTTACCCCAAACAATTCTTTTTGCAGTAGTTGATAAGTTTACAGTATCATCTACTATACAAGGACTCTTACCTCCAAGTTCAAGGGTGACAGGAGTTAAGTTTTTTGATGCTGCTTCCATAACTTTTTGGCCTACAACCGTACTACCAGTAAAAAATATATAATCAAATTTTTTTTCTAAAAGTTCTTTTGCAACACCTGCTTCGCCTTGAAAAACATGCAAATAATTTTCATCAAAATTTTCATTTATTATTTTTGCGAGAGCTTCTGACATATTTGGAGAATGTTCGGAGACTTTTACAGCTGTACAATTTCCAGCTGCTATGGAACCGATTATGGGAGAAACGGTAAGTTGAAAGGGATAATTCCATGGTGAAATTACCAAAGAAACCCCATATGGTTCGTAATTTACATAGCTTTTACCATAAAAGTTTATAACAGACGTTCTAACTTTTTTTGGTTTAGACCATTTTTTTAGCTTTTTTATAATATAAGACAACTCTTTTATTACAAAACCTATTTCAGTTTCAAATGATTCAAAAAAAGACTTGTTTAGATCTCTTTTTAAAGCTGTCATAAGATATTCTTCATTTTCTAATATGATTTTTTTCAATTTTTTTAATTGCTCAATTCTAAAATCTACATCTTTTGTGTTGTTATCATTAAAAAATCGTTTCATTGAATTTATTTTTTCAGAAATCATAATATCCCCCCATTATTTTTCGATTTCATCTAAAAAATCACTCACCACTTTTCTATATTGTTCTGGATTTTCATTATAAGAACCTGCATGTGGAGCATTTGGCATTAGAAAAAGCTTGCTATTTGGTTTTAGATTGTGCATTTCTTCACTCATTTTACAAGGTATATAGTCATCTTTCTTTCCGTGTATAAAAAGAATAGGCGCTTTTATCTTGTCCAAAAAATTCTTGGGAGATGCTTCTTTAAAATCGAACCCATATTTGGTTGTAATATATAATTCTGCCAAATTTAAAATTGGAAAAGGGGGTAGCTTAAAATCTTTTTTTAATCTAAATTCTAATAGTTCTTTCAAATCAGAAAAAGGGCAATCAGCAATTATGAATTCCAAATAGTCGTCAAGTGCACCATATTGTAAAACAGTAGCAGCACCCATAGATTCTCCGTGTAATCCAATTTTGTGTTCTTTACCTTTTCTATTTCTAACCCAATTTACAACGTCTTTCATCTCATAGCTTTCAAAAAAACCTAAAGATACAAATTTACCCGAACTTTTTCCATGATAAGGATGATCATACATCATAATATTATATCCCCTATCATAAAATTGTTTTGCATATTTCATATCTCCCCATAAAGTCCAAGTTATTCCATGCCCAAAAACGACAGTTTTATCTGTGTCTTGATCTATAAAAATACAATGTATATTATTTCCACGCCAAGATTCTATATAAAACTCTTCTTTTTCAACATTTTCTACCCAACTTTTATCAATAGAGTCATTTTCAAAAATATATTCTCTTGTATAATCATAATCCTTAGTTCTTGGTTTCACAACTTTATTTGCAAGAAAAATAGTAAGAATATAAATCATCAAACCAATAAAAATAATTGTTATTATGGCAGTTAACATATTTTGTCCTCCTTTACTACAACTAAAAATGCGTATTATATTTCTATTATACATTATATATAATTTTTAATGCAATGATCATTAAAAAGATTGCATTATTCATTTATAATGAAATATAGTAAGTTATGCCCGTTCACAATTGATTAAAGTAATATTTATATTGTTTTGTTATAATTGATTGTAATTCAATTTAAGTAAGGAGTTAAAGCATGATTAAATTTGAGGAATTAGGTTTAAGTAAAGAAACGTTAAGTGCGTTAAAAAAGAAAGGTTTTGAAGAGCCTACGCCGATTCAGGAAAAAACTATCCCTATCTTGATGAACGAAGATAAAGATGTTATCGGACAGGCTCAAACAGGTACTGGGAAAACAGCAGCCTTTGGTATTCCCATAATTGAAGATTTAGAACATAGTAAAAGTAGAGATGTTCAAGCTTTAATTTTAGCACCTACAAGAGAGTTAGCTGTTCAGGTAGCAGAAGAAATCAATTCGTTAAAAGGTAGCAGAAATCTTTTTGTTCTTCCTGTTTATGGTGGAGCTTCAATAGACCATCAAATAAGAGGCCTTAAAAGAGGTGCTGACATAGTAGTCGGTACTCCTGGAAGAGTCATAGACCATATAAATAGAGGGACATTAAAGTTAAACAGCCTTAAATACATGATTTTGGATGAAGCAGATGAAATGTTGAACATGGGATTTATTGAAGATGTGGAAAAAATCCTTGCAGAAACAAATCAAAATAAAAAGATGCTTTTATTTTCTGCTACAATGCCAAAAAAGATTTTGAATTTGGCAAAAAGATTCATGAAAAATTACGAAATTGTTACTGTGGAAGAAGAGAATTTAACTACAGATCTTACAGATCAGATTTATTTTGAAGTTAGAAATTCAGATAAGTTTGAATCTCTTTGTAGAATTATTGATGTTGAAAAAGAGTTTTATGGGCTTGTTTTCTGTAGAACAAAAGTAAACGTTGAGAATGTAGCCAACAAATTGATTGACAGAGGTTATAGTGCAGAAGCATTACACGGGGATATTTCTCAATATCAAAGAGAAAGAATCTTGAGAAAATTTAAATCTCAAAATATCAACATATTGGTTGCTACTGATGTTGCTGCAAGAGGGATAGACATAAACAACTTAACACATGTAATAAACTATTCTCTACCACAAAATCCTGAATCTTATGTTCACAGAATAGGTAGAACAGGTAGAGCAGGACAAGAAGGCACAGCTATCACTTTTGTTACTCCAGAAGAGTATAGAAAACTTGCATTCATAAAAAGATATGCTCAAACAGAAATCAGAAAAGAAAAGATACCTGAAATTAAAGACATTATTTCAATTAAAAAACAAAGAATTCAAGATGAACTGAAAGATATCGTTGCCAAAAATGATTACGAAGAGTATATGGATTTAGCAAAAGAAATGATTAAAGAAAATTCTCCAGAAGAGGCAATAGCAGCTCTTATAAAATTATCTTTTAGTGATGAACTTTCTGAAGAAGGATACAATGAAATAAAAGAAGTTAACATTGATAAAAGTGGGAAAACCAGATTATTTGTTGCTTTGGGTAGAGAAAAAGGTTACAACCCTAAGAAGTTGGCTGAATACATCGAAAAAGAAACAAAAGTTGATCAAAAGAAAATACGAGACATTAAAATAATGGACAATTTTTCTTTTGTTACAGTTCCTTTTGAAGAAGCAGAAATAATATTGGGAACTTTCCAAAAACAAAAAAGAGGAAGAAAATCTCTTGTTGAAAAAGCTAAACCAAGAAGCGGTGGAAACAATGAAAATAGGGGAAGTAGAAGCAATAGAAGCAACAAGAACTATAAAAAAGATAATGCCAGGAGAAGTTACAAAAATAAAAGAAATTAATAAACAAAACGCTGAAGTTTCAAAAACTTCAGCGTTTTTTCTATATGAACAAACTTTTCAATAAATCATAATTTAATACATCAAATTTATTTATCACGATATCTGCTTTTGTAAGATCTTGTCCATGTGAGTCTGGGTTATTGAACCCAATGCACTTAGCACCAGCCTTTTTTGCGGCTTTTATACCATTTGTAGAATCTTCTATAACTAAACAGTTTTTAATATTAACTTTTAGCTTTTTTGCAGCATAAATAAAAATATCAGGGTTAGGCTTACCTTTTTCAACTTCTTCTCCACTTACCAAAATATCAAAATATTGGCATAAATCAAATCCCTTTATAACTGTTTCTATTAAATCTTTGGAAGATGAAGAAGCCACAGCTGTTTTTATGTTTTTGTCTTTTAACTCTTCCAAAATCTTTCTTATTCCAGGGATTTCATTCCCATTCATATTTTTTCTTATAAAATCGTGGGTATGCTTCCTGTGTTTATCTGTCAGTGTATCAAGGTTTTCGTTTAAATCATATTTATCTCTTAGATCTTCCCACATTTTTTCTGTGGAAATACCAATATAATTACTATATTCATTCATGGGTACTGAAAAGCCAAGTTTATCGAATAGTTGTTGGTTCGCTTCGTAATGTAATGGCTCAGAATTTATAATAACTCCATCCATATCAAAAATAACTGCTTCAAGCATTATTATTCACCTATCCATTTTGATTTTCTTTAACAAAGTTTTTTAATTCATCAATGTCTTTTCTCATCAATTCTTTAAATAAATCTCCAGATATTTTTTCGTTGTTAAAAAGGTAAGTAGCCATAATTTCCAATCTTTCTTTATTTTTTTGAAGTATTTCTTTAGCCTTGTTATATGCATTGAAAATGATGCTTTTTATTTCATTATCAATAGCTCTTGAAGTTTCCTCTGAAAAGGTTTTGCTCCTTGTCATATCTCTACCTAAGAAAACTTCATCATTTTCATCTTGCCAGACAGAAGGACCCAATTTGCTACTCATACCCAAAGAATAGATCATTTTTTTTGCCATATCGGTAGCCCTTTTGATATCATCTGAAGCTCCTGTTGTAATTTTTTCAAAAATCAATTCTTCAGCAGCTCTTCCACCTAAGGCAAAAGAAATTCTATCCACAATTTCCGATTTTGAGTTCAAGAATTTGTCTTCTTCAGGGATTAAAAGTGTGTATCCAAGTGCTGAATTACCTCTTGGAACAATGGTAATTTTCTGTACAGGGTCCAAATTATCTAAATAATAGCCCATGAAAGCATGGCCAAGTTCGTGATAAGAAAGAATTTTTCTTTCATCTTCGGATATTACTCTTGACTTTCTTGCCGGGCCGGCTATAACTCTTTCTACTGCTTCTTCAAAATCTTCCATGGTCATGTGATTATGTTTTTCTCTTAAAGCTAACAAAGCTGCTTCGTTGACCAAGTTTTCCAAGTCAGCACCAACAAACCCTGGGGTTTTTGCAGCCAATTTTTCTGGGTTGACATCACTTGAAATCTTTTTTCCTTTCAAATGAAGTTTCAATATTTCTTCTCTTCCTTTTTTATCTGGAGCATCGATAACCACTTTTTTATCAAATCTACCCGGTCTTAAAAGGGCTTTGTCTAAAACATCTGGTCTATTTGTAGCCGCCATTACTATAACGTTTGTATCGTTATCGAAACCATCCATTTCTACCAATAAAGAGTTAAGTGTTTGCTCTCTTTCGTCGTTTCCGCCTCCGAGGCCTGCACCTCTTTGCCTTCCAACTGCATCAAGTTCATCTATAAAAATTATAGAAGGAGCTTCTTCTTTTGCCTTTTTAAAGAGATCTCTAACCCTTGAAGCACCAACTCCAACATACAATTCAACAAAATCAGAACCACTCATGTAAAAGAAAGGAACATTTGCTTCTCCCGCTACAGCTCTTGCAGTAAGAGTTTTACCTGTTCCAGGAGGTCCAACCAAAATAACCCCCTTGGGCATACGTGCTCCGATTTCTAAAAATTCTTTTGGGTCTTTTAAATACTTTACTATACTTTGAAGTTCTTCTTTTACTTCATCAATACCAGCAACGTTATCAAAAGTAATTTTATTTTTCTTTGGATCATATTTTCTGGCTGTTGTTTTTCCAAATGGCATTCCAGAAGTTCCGCCAGCTCCTCCATTCATCATAGGTCTTAAAAGCCAAAACCAGAACAATATGATTATCACAATTGGTAATAAAGAACCTAAAAGGCTGAACCACCAATTTGATGCTAAACTTTTTATATATATTATTTCAACTCCATTTTGTGCAATTTGGTTTATGTATTGCTTATCAACAACTAAAGGTGGAGCATACGACTTTATTTGTACTCCTTCAGTGGTTGTCAGGGTTATATTGCCACCACTTTCAATAGTCATCCTTTGAATTTGTCCATCTTCAATCAAATTAATTAGTTGAGAATAATCTATTTGCCTTGGCCCTGTGGTATTCATCTGTGATATAGAAAAGAAAAATATTACCGCTAAAATTAAATATATCCAAAAAACACCAATATTAGAAGTTCTTTTACCATTAGCCATCTATTCGACCTCCTGTTTGATATCTATAATACAATTATATCAGTATATCAGATAAAATCAAAAAATATTCATA
>Ga0182234_10167_pt1 | contig 24289 bp, 22 predicted proteins | sample hydfratesGB_TM_A_FD_145595 | JGI IMG/M metagenome (GOLD analysis project Ga0182234, IMG submission 145595) | Subsurface microbial communities from deep shales in Ohio, USA - hydraulic fracturing test GB_TM_A | ecosystem: Environmental > Aquatic > Deep subsurface > Shale gas/oil reservoir >...
TCTTAAAAGAAATTAAATGATTTTTATATTAGCTGAATGTTTTAGGCTAACAGCACAAATTATGTTTAGATATATTTTAATCATATATTTTCTTTTTAGCAAATACTTATATCTATAATCATATTTTAAAATTTGTGCTGTTAACCTAAAACTACTCCGCTTAATCATTTAATTTCTTTTTAGCAATCCTGAGTACCTGTTCAACAGTTATCGACTTCATGCACTGCAGCTTCCGACTGCAATGTTCATCCCAGCAGCGAATACACTCCAGACTATTATCCTGGATCACAGTATGCCCCTCACCATATGGGCCGTGGGTCTTCGGATCAGTTGGCCCCATCAACGCAATAACTGGAAGTTCCACCGCAGCTGCCAGATGAGTTGGTCCTGTATCTCCACCAATATACAAAGCAGCTCGTTTATAAATTTCAGTCAACTCTTCTAAGTCAGTTTTACCAGCCAGATTGCTGTAACTGCTGTCATCTACAGCAATAAAACTATCAACAGCCTCTCTATCAGATCTACCACCGGTAAAGATCACATAATAACCAGTCTTAATCAGCGCATTAGCTACCTGAAAATAACGTTCCAAAAACCAGTTTTTAGATTCCCAGGTTGTAAAGGGGTTAATTGCTACCAGTTTCTTATTTCGATCAATATCTTCTGCTTCAAATAAACGGCTCACCCTGCTCTTAATCACAGGTGTCATTTTCAAACCGTAATTAATTTCTTCAGTTTCTGCACCCAGAGCCGAAGCCAGATGCAGATTTCTTTCCACTTTATGCATCGATTTATCCGGAATTTCAACCCTGGCCTGATAAAACAAAGTGCTTAACTCTCTCCCATCAGCAGGACCCATCCTCAATCCCGGTTTGGATAAAAATCCGCTTAAAGAACTCTTAAATAACCCGTGCAGATCCAGGTTTAAATCATAATTTTGCTGCTTCATCTTTTTAAAAAAATTAAAAAATGATTTAACAGCTCCCACTATATCATTACTCAGCATCTCGCGCCACTCCTTTCGCGGCAGCAGAATAACATTATCCAGATAAGGATTTAATTCAACAAGTGGAAAAGCCTTAGCCTCTACCAGCCAGTCAATCTGAGCCTCCGGATACTTCTGTCGCAAAGCATAGGCAGCCGGTAAAGCATGGATCACATCTCCAATAGCACTTAATCTTGTAATTAGAATTTTCTCTACTTTTTTATCCAGCATTATAATCTTCTCCCTGCTCTAACAGCACATCAACCAGCTGCAGCTGTTTTCTAACTGCACCCCGGTTTTGATCAATTAATTCAGCTGCTTTTTCTGCTCTCTGCTTTCGATACTGGTCATTAGCCAGCAGCTGATATGTCTTTTCAAAAAAATCATCAGCATCTTCTATTTCAAAGGCTACTTCATTTTCTAAAAGAAAATCTCTTTCCTCTTTAAAATTATACATACTCTGACCAAATAACACAACTTTTGCTCTGGCAGCAGCCTCAATGACATTATGACCGCCCCGATCAATTAGAGAACCGCCAATGAAAACTAAATCAGCATAAAAATACAGCTGAGCCAGTTCCCCCATAGTGTCAATAATAATTACATCTGTATCCTCTGCCAGCTGAATCTCATTTCTTTTAAGTTCCGAATAGAGCACCGCTGCAGTTCCCTTTTCCCGACAGAGTTCTAAAAGTTCTTCCCTGCGTTCAACATAGCGGGGAGCAAGTAAAACCTTCAGCTTCTCAAAATCTGGTTTAAGCTGCTGGTAAAGATCTATAATCATCTCTTCTTCACCCTGATGAGTACTTCCGGCAGCCAGTACTTTTGTCTGATCCTTGATTTGGAAAAGTTTTCGTTTTTGAAAATATTCTTCTTTTGTCGGTAGATTCAGATCAATATCATATTTTAGATTGCCATTGATACAAACATGATCTTCTGCTGCACCAAGTTCTTTGATTTTTTCTGCAGCCTCCTGGTGCTGCATACTAAAAATATCAACCCGCTCTAACATATCTTCCAGAAGTGAGCCCAGAAATTTATACTGTCCAAAAGAATCATCACTAATTCGACCGCTGGCCAGCATAATCTGTGCCCCCTGTTTATCCAGAACTCTGATTAAATTGGGCCAGAGTTCAGTCTCAATCATAATAAATAAATCAGGCTGAAAAGTCTTAACTGACCTTTTGACAACCCAGTTTAAATCAAAGGGTAGATAAATAATTAAGTCAGCACCTTCAATTTTCTTTTTAGCTAATTTTTTACCGCTGGCAGTCATTGTAGAAAAAATGATCCTTGCTTCCGGATGCTTTTTTCTAATCTCAGCTGTTAATTTTTGAGCTGCAAGAGTTTCTCCTGCAGAGGCAGCCTGAATCCAGATTACCCGTGGTGCTGGAAATAAAAGATCTAAATTTTGATCATAAAAAGCAAAACGCTCTCTTAAATTAAGTTTTTCACCACTCTTTTTGCTCTTAAAATAATAATAGGGAAGTAAAAAAAATGTCAGAATAGATAATAATGAATTATAAACAAAATACATATTTCTCCCCTCCATAACACTAAAAAATTTATTACTCAAAATTTAACTGTATGTCTTCCAGCGTTTGTGCAGCCACATCCAATTAGCCGGCGCTTTTTTAATTTCATCTTCTGTAATTTTAACTAAAGCCTGCAGTTCTTTCTTTAATTCAGCCTCAGAAAGATCTTTACCGATCTTTCTGAGTGGATAAGCTATAAGTTCATGTTTTAACCAGCCGCGGCGGTGTAAAAAAACAGGTACAATTACAGCCCCTGTCCGCTGTGCAAATTCAACTGCTCCAGTATAAGTTGAAGCATCTCTTTCGAAAAATTTAAGCTTCCAGCCCCGTCCCCGGGCATCCTGATCCCCTAAAAAAGCCACTACCTTATTTTGCTTTAAACTTTTAAAAACCTTACGCACGGCAAGACCTTTGGGAATAACACCTACTCCACTATTTTCTCTAATCTGATTAATTTTTTTATCAAAAAGTGAGTTATTTTGCTCTCTAGCAATAGCATCAATTGAATATCCTTTTTTATCCAGAATAGCCCCCAGTAATTCCCAGTTGCCAAAATGACCGGTATACAGGATAACACCATTTCCTTCAGCTGCTGCCGCCTCTAGATATTCTAGACCCGTAAATTCAACCATTTCTTCTATATCTTCTCTGCTGAAAGTATCCTGCTTTAAAAATTCGGTAAAATTATAGCCCAAATTTAAATAGACTTCTTTAAGCAGAGATTTTGCTTCCTGATCATTTAAAGCTAACGCTTTTTTTAAATTAGAAACCACAATTTTTCGGCGTTTAGAGGTTAATAGATATGCTAATTTAGCCACTGCTCTACCTAAATATCGACCGGTTACTGGTGGAAGATGAATCAGCAAAAATCTTATTATATTGTAAAAAAACATTGATATTTTATCCTTCATTTTTAGCCTCTTTTATCTTTCATAATTTCAAAATAAAATTTATTTCTAAAAAACCTTTGCTCTCAATAAGTCCTGAAAATTAAGCATAGCTACCGGCTTCTCTGCTTCTACAACAGGTAGATCATTAATTTCTCTGGCCTCCATAATCTGTAAGGCCTCTGCTGCCAGTCTGTCCGGTGCAATAGAAATTGGATCGACAGTCATGTAGTCTTTAACCGGGCGGTCAATAAAATCTGATGATTTTTCTAAAAGTCGGCGGATATCACCGTCAGTAATTATTCCCTTCAGCTTACCTTCCTGATCAACAATAGAGGTTGAACCCATCCGACTTTTGGTCATTTTAAATAAGGCTTCTCTGACTGAAGTCTCAATCTTTACCACCGGGTTCTGCTCTCTAATTTTAATTACATCTCTAACTTTAGTCAGCAGTTTTCTACCTAAAGAACCGCCCGGATGATAGAGGGCAAAATCTTCGGGTGTAAAACCATGGTAAGTTGAGAGAGCAATTGCCAGAGCATCTCCCAGTGCAATAGCAGCAGTTGTACTGGCAGTAGGTGCCAGGTTGTGAGGACAGGCCTCTGTAATTACATCTGCCTTCAAAATTAAATCAGCATGTTCAGCCAGGGTTGAATCACCATTACCTGTCAGAGCAATTAGAGTTACCCCAATTCTCCTCAAAGAAGGGATTAAGGAAATCACCTCATCTGTTTCTCCACTATTGGAAACAGCAATTACTACATCTCCGGCTCTGATCATTCCCAGATCACCGTGCAGGCCTTCTCCAGCGTGGACAAAAAAGGCTGAAGTACCGGTGCTGGAAAATGTTGCAGCCAGCTTTTTGGCCACCAGTCCTGTTTTGCCAACTCCAGTGAAAACAACTCTTCCCTCTGAGTCAATTATCAGCTCCATTGCTTTTTTAAAACTGCCGTCCAGTTCTTCTTTTAATTTTAAGACTGCATCTGCCTCTATCTGCAGAGCATTTTTGGCCTCTTCAAGTCCACTCTTTAATTTGTCTTCTCTACTGTTTTTTGTCATTTTATTCACCCGAGTTTTAATAATTTATTTCCGCACAGTTTTTCACAGCTGAATCAACTGCCAGTCCCTGTTTTAAAATTCCTTCCAGCTGCTCTAAAGGAATCATATTGGCTCCATCACTTTTGGCAGCAGCAGGATTATCGTGAACTTCCATAAATAAGGAATCAATCCCGGCCGCCAGTGCAGCCCTCATTAAATAAGGTACATATTCCTTTTCTCCACCTGAGCTGTCCCCTGCTCCACCTGGAAGCTGGACAGCATGAGTAGCATCAAAAACAACCGGATAACCAGTTTTACGCATCCGGGGCAGTGAACGCATATCTACCACTAAATTATTATAACCAAAAGAAACTCCTCTTTCGGTCAGCAGAATCCGCTGATTACCTGTGCTCTCAATTTTATTTACAACCTGATCAATATCCCAGGGTGCCAGAAATTGGCCTTTTTTAACATTAATTATACTGCCCGTTTTACCGGCTGCGGTCAGCATATCTGTCTGTCTGGACAAAAAGGCAGGAATCTGCATAATATCTAAAACTTCCGCTGCTGCTGCAGCCTGCTCTGGTAAATGAATATCCGAAATCACAGGTAAGTCAAATTCTTTTTTGACCTTCTCTAAAATTCTTAAACCTGTTTCCAGTCCCGGTCCCCGGTAAGATTCTATAGAAGAACGGTTGGCTTTATCAAAAGAAGCTTTAAAAACATAGGGAATTCCCAGCTTTTCTGTAATCTTTTTGATTCCTTCTGCAATTCTCAGCACTCTAGCTTCTTCTTCAATTGCACAGGGTCCTGCTAAAAGTACAAATGGTCTTTCCTGATCACCAAATATAATATCATCATTTAATTTGACCTTTTTTTGCATTTTTACCTCCATCTCAAATTTAAATTTCTCTTAAACCAGGTTTTTTGCTAATTAATACTAAAAGGAACAAATATCTGACTGAATCAAAATCATCTATCAAGTCTTCTGGCCTTAATTTCTGCTTCAACCAGCTCAATATCTTCTCTGCGGTCAACCCCGATTAACTTCGACTCTGTTTCCAGAACCTTTATCTGAAAACCATTCTCCAGGGCCCGCAGCTGTTCTAAAGACTCCGCCTTTTCTAAAGGAGTCTGCTCCATCCGGGCATACTGCAGCAGAAAGTCTCTGCGGTAAACATAAAGTCCAATATGCTGATAGTAATACTGAGCCTCTGGTTCAGCACTTCGATAATAGGGGACTGGCGAGCGAGAAAAATATAGAGCATAGTCATTTTGATCAGTAATAACCTTAACCAGATCTGGATTTTTTGCTTCCTCAGCTGTAATTTTTCTTTTTAAAGTACTCATTTTAAGCTCAACTTCTTTGGTAAAAGGCTTTAAAGCCCGGGCAATACTTTCTGCTTTAATCAGCGGTTCATCCCCCTGGATATTCACAATTAAATCAGCTTTAATTTCAGCAGCAGCCTCAGCAATTCTATCAGTTCCACTCTGATGCTGAGCTGAAGTCATAATTGCTCTGCCGCCGGCCTTTTTCACCCGGTTTTTGATCCTCACATCATCTGTAGCAACATAAACCTCATCTATAAGTTCACAACTTTCTGCTGCTTTCAGAACCCACACAATCATTGGTTGGCCCATAATTTCTGCCAGTGCTTTCCCTGGAAAACGCCTGGAAGCATAACGAGCAGGAATCACAGCAGCAGTTTTAAGTTTAGACATTAAAAATCCACCTCAACTCTTTATTTCGCTTTTCCATGTTTAATCCTGTCTTTAACAATCTCCAGTAATTGTTCCCTGTTCTCAACTGCCAGAGAAATCTTAAGATAATAAAAAGGTAGTTCTCCAATCATCTCTGCAAAATCAAATAATTTAACAGCGTCTTTTTCTGTGGTCAAAATCAAATCTGCCTGTGAGTCAGAATACTGATCAAGTAGAGTCAATAAATCCTCTTTTTGGTAGTTGTAGTGATCTTTAAAGATCCTATAACTTACCACTTTTGCCCCGGCACTTTCTATACTTTTTTTGAAAGCTTCAGGACTTCCAATTCCAGAAAAAGCAAAAACCTTTTTCTCCTTTAAAAAGTCAAGAGATTCTTTTTCCTGTGAAGCTACAGAAACACAATTATCTAATCTGGTTTCTGCCCTAAAAATACCTTTATTTGAAGGGCTGAGAGTATTTAAAGAATTCCTCAGCTCCTTAATTTGACTTAAATCAACATTTTCACTTCTATTTAAAAGAAAAAGATCGGCTCTTTTTAAAGCAGCAAAAGGTTCTCTTAACAATCCTGCCGGCAGCACTCGATTATTAGAAAAAGGTTCTTCGGCATCAATTAAGACTATATCCGCATTCCGCTTTAATTGATAGTGCTGAAATCCATCATCAAGCAAAATTAATTCTGCCCCCCGGTCTTCTGCAAGTTTTGTACCCTGATATCTATTGGCAGAACGGATAAAAATAAGCTGCTCACTGCTGCGGGCCAGCATAAAAAGTTCATCCCCGGCCTCTGCGGCATCAGCATAGAGTTGATCATCATCTTTAATCAAAAATGGCTCTTCGACATCTGTGACAGCCCCGTAACCACGGCTGATAATAGCTATCTTATATTCTGATTTTAATGCTTCAGCTAAAAAAGCTGTAAAAGGTGTTTTCCCGGTTCCTCCGGTAGTAATATTACCAATACTGATTACCGGTACCCCGGCTTCGTTTTTCTTTAAAATATTATTTTGATATAAGACTGATCTAATTTTAGCCAGCTGGGAGTAAACAAGTGAAAGCAGAAATAAAATGAAACGAATTACAGCCGCCGTTTTGCCCCTTTTTGAACCATCTATTATTTTTTCTAAATACCTCTGCAGTTTATCCATATAATTAATACCACCATTACTTTTTGACTATTTCGGCTGCTCTTAAATTAACTGCTTCCATTTTTTTCTCTAGAATTTTTTGTTTTGCTTCCATTTTCAGATCAGCCTCAAAAGAAAAGGGCTCACCAAAAACCAGAGCAGTTTTACTAAAAGGAAGCGGCAGCAGATACTGATCCCAGCTGTTAAAATTTTTTTTCCAGCAGGCCTCTACTCCCATTGGAACCAACATTGAACCGGCCTTCTCCTGCAGGAAAATAATGCCTGGTTTAACCTGATAGATTGGTCCAGTCGGACCATCCGGAGTTAAGGCAGTACTGGCACCCTCTTTTAACTTGCGATAGAGGGCCAGCAGTGAACGACTTGCGCCTCTGCTGCTGGAGCCGCGAACTGTTTTCCAGCCCAGTTTATGCAGAATCTCGGTCATATAACTTCCATCCCGGCTTAAACTGGTCAGAGCATAAATTCCCAGGTCTCTTAAAAAATAAGCGGGAACCCAGCTTTTACCGTGCCAGCTGGAAAAAACCAGAGAATCTCCTGCATCCAGGGCCTTCTTTACCGGCGCCCAACCTTCAACTTCCAGCTGATAACTCTGATTTGTTAATTTAATCAGGTTATAGGCAAAAGAAGGAATCATCTTATCTTTTAAATTTTTTTTTGTTGCTGACAATCGACTCCCTCCTCCTTTTATTTAAGCATAATTTTATTTATTTAAACACTTATTAAGCCTTTATTTTTAAGCATTGGGGTCTTCAATAAACTGCCCCTGATACAGGGAGGCATATTTACCCTGTTTTGCAAGTAATTCCTGATGACTTCCCATTTCCATAATCTCACCCTGTTCTACTACCACAATCTTATCTGCATTTTTGATAGTAGAAAGTCGATGAGCAATAATAAAGGTTGTCCTATTTTGCATCAAATGTTCTAATGCTTCCTGAACCAGAGCTTCAGACTCCGAGTCAAGTGAAGAAGTAGCCTCATCTAAAATCAAAATCCTTGGATTTTTAAGAATCGCTCTGGCAATAGAAATCCGCTGTTTCTGACCACCTGAGAGCCCGACTCCTCTTTCTCCAACCATTGTATCATAGCCATTGGGAAAATTCATAATAAACTCATGTGCATTTGCTGCCTGAGCCGCTTTCTGGATAGCCTCTTCACCAGCATCTAAGTCACCATAAGCTATATTTTCTTTCAAAGAACCACTGAATAAAATTGTTTCCTGAGGCACTATTCCGATAAACTCACGCAGGCTGTCTATTTTTAAATCCTTGAGATCATGACCATCAAGACGCATCCTCCCTGCAAATGGATCAAAAAAACGTGGAATTAAATCAACCATAGTTGTTTTGCCGGCGCCGCTGTGGCCAACCAGAGCTACAACTTCACCCGGTTTAGCAGTTAAATTAATATTTTTTAATACTACCTCATCTTCATTATAGGCAAAGCTAACATTATCGTAGACAACCTCACCCTCTACCTCTTCTAACTCAATTTTATTCTCATCATCTTCCCGCAGCTCACTTTCGGTGTCCATAATCTCAAAAACTCGCTCAGCAGAAGCAAATAAATTCTGCAGTCTTTTGCTCAACTTGGTAATCGATCTTAGCGGATCACTGATAGTTAAAAGCAGAGTGAAAAAGGCAATTAACTCAGAAGCAGTCATTCGGCCCTGCATCACTTCATAACCTCCATACCAGAGAATAGCTGTAAAGGAAATAGCAGCCAGGAACTCTACCAGTGGAGTTAAAATCGCACCATACTGAGTTTTTTTCATCTTGGCTCTAAAATTAGCCTGATTTTCACTGCTGAAACGATCAAATTCGTATTCTTCTCGACCAAATGATTTAACAACCCTGACTGCCGAAAGTGTCTCCTGCAGTACATCGGAGACATCTGCAATCTTAATCTGCACCCTGCGGCTGACTTTTTTTAACTTGTAATTAAATTTAGTAATTACATAAGTAATTAAAGGCAGCATTATAACTAAAAATATTGTCAGACGGTAATTTAAATAGATAAGATAAATTATTCCCCCTATCAGGGTAAACACTTTATCAATTGTTCCAACAGTAGTATTAATCATCGAACTTTCCAGCTGCTGTACATCATTGGTCACTCTTGAGAGAATATCACCGGTTTTATTTTTGCTGTAAAAACTAAGTGACAGGTTGTGGAGATGAGAATAAAGGTCATCCCTCATATCTTTTATCGATTTCTGAGAAACATAAGAAACCAGATAAGTCTTTCCGTAGTAGGAAACTCCTTTGAGAAAATAGACCACAATCATCATTCCTGCAACCAGAGATAACTGAATCATCCCCTCTCTGCCCATATTAATATCAGAGATAATAGTTTCCAGAAGTCCCTGAAAAACCCGGACGAAAAAAACTGTTAAAAAGGCATGAACCAGCATGGAGATTACTCCCCCTGCCAATCTGCCTTTATATGGTAAAACATATTTAAATACTCTTTTTAATAATTCAATTTGGTTGTTATCTTTTGCTGAGTCCATAATAGTGAATCCCCATTCCTGAAATTTCGTGATCAACATCTAATCCAGGGATACCTAGTTTTCCATAGAGAGCTACTGCTAAATGCGGCTCCTTACTTACGATTCCAATTTTGATTCCTGCACCGGAAATTCCGGAAAGAGGTTTATCAAAATCAAGCATTGCTCTCTCCACACAGCGGGTTAAAATACGCTGGTCCTGAACTGATTCGGTAATTACATCACCTTTGATTGCCGCCCCCAGACAGTTGCGTAAAACTTTATCTTTCAATTTAGAGCCCTTACCTCCAGCCCTGGTAATTACTGCCTTATAGCCTTCATTTTTATAAGCATCAATAATCTTGCCGTCATATTCATCATTAACCATAGAAAGCAGTACAGCCACCTTCCCGATTGACTGTCCACCATCAATTTCTGTAAAATCATCAATTGTAAAATCTGATAAATTCATCAAATCACCTCTTAGTCTTATTTTCTTACTTATGTCCTTTTAAAAAAGGCTTAATAACACCTAAACTTTAACTGCCACTATCTGCTATTCAACAAAACTAATTGATCTCCTCTTTTAACTCTGGGAAAATAGCTTTAATAAATTCCTTATAACCTTCAATAATTCTGGGTGAAGGTCTGTTAACTAAATCCTGATCAACTAAATATAAACGATCATTTTTAAAAGCAGAAATTTCTCTAAAAATTTCTCGCTGACGGAGTTCAGTCAGAGTTAAACCATCTGGAGTACTGTGGGTACTGCTGATATATACTTCCGGATCAGCAGCAATCAGGCTTTCCAGACTGTAAGTTGGCCAGCTTCCCTCTGCCTCTCTCCCAATATTATAACCACCAGCAGCCTGGATTAAACTATCAATAAAAGTTCCTTCACCTGCTGTGTATAAAGGATCTGACCAAATTTCGTAAAAAACTCTTTTTCGATCATTATTTTCTAATTTATGGTCAACTAAATTTTTAAGCCTCTGATATTCTTTTTTCATTTCCGAAGTTATTTCATTTCCTGTCCTGCCGGCAGAAGTCAAATAAGCAATATCTTCAATCATATCAATTGTATCATTAATTGAAGCAGGTTTAAAACCAATATTTTTAATACCCAATTCTGTCAGCCTATTTAAGCTTTCAACTTTAGTTACAGACTCAGCAAGCACCAGGTCTGGTTCTAAAGCAACTATTTTTTCTAGATTGGGCTCATCAATTCTTCCTATATCTTCTTTAGACAGAGCTTCTTCCGGATAATCACAGGCAGAACTTACTGCTGCCAGTTTATCTTCAAGACCAAGAGCATAAATCACTTCGGTTATTCCCGGGGCCAGCGAAATAATCCTTTCGACTTCTTTTTCAATTGTAATCTCCCTGCCCAGGTCATCAGTATAATGAATCGGAAAGTTCTGAGCCAGTAATGGAGTTGAAACTGCAAAAATAAATAATACCAGCAAAAAAAATATTAATTTCTTATTTTTCATTAATATCTACCCCACCTCTACTTAACTATCTCATCTCTGGCTGGAATTGGGATTGGTGCAGCTTTATGACTGTTTTTAGAAGCCAGTTTTTGAATTTTCTCTTCCACCTCAGGTTCAGCCTCACCTGTCAGGATATATTGATCCAGCTGCTGATAACTAAATCCCATCTCTGATTCGTCTGTCTGACCCTCCCAGAGTCCGGCAGAAGGTTTTTTCTCAATAATTTCAGCTGGAATTTCAAGCAACTCTGCCAGTTCCTTAACCTCATGTTTGACCAGAGAGCCCAGTGGTGCAAGGTCTATTCCACCATCACCGTGTTTGGTAAAATAACCAATCTTCAACTCACTTCGATTGTCTGTACCGACAACCAGATAATTTTTGGCCTGAGCATAATAATACAGAGCGGTCATCCGCAGACGAGGTTTAATATTTGCTGCAGCCAGTTTTCCGCCTTCAATTCCACTTTCCTTTAAATTAGCTAAAAAATGGTCATAAATTTCACTTAAGTCATTTTCTACTACCTGCAGTCCAAATTTATTGGCTGTCTTAAGTGCATCTTCTCGATCCTGGCTGCTGGAATGACAGGGCATAATTACTGCCAGTACATCTTCCCCAAATGCCAGCTGTAAGAGCCGGGCAGTAACAGCAGAATCAATTCCTCCACTCAAACCAACAACTGCTCCCTTTAAGCCTGCATTTTTAACCTCTGCCTGCAGCCAGCTGACTAAATTATCTTTAATTTTTGTATAATCATTTTCTGCAATAATATTTTTATCCATTATTCTTCCCTCCAGGGATATTCTCCTTTAATCATTTCCTTAAAATCACCTTCGATTGCTGTAATTCTCCAGATTCCCTCAATCTTTTCCACTACAAGTTGATCCACGATCTGATTACTGTAACGACCTTCCCGATCACGATAGTTAAAGTCATAGGAAGCTCTAAATCTATATTTATCTCCTGTGCTGGAAAGTTCTTCGACTTTCAGGTTTTCAAGGCTGTAAACTTCATTAACTTCTTCACCCTGTTCTAAACCACCACTATAGGCCTGCTGCATTTTTTCTATAACATGAGTTTCGGAAATCATCCTTTCCATCTCACCCAGGTCAAAGGTTACAGCTTCATTTGCCAGATTAATATTTTTAGTTGCAATTCCTTCATAAAAATAGTTGACAACTTCTCTCGCTGTGTGGTCAGGCGTAATAGTAGTCGGTGAACCCGAACTCAGACCCCAGATAAATCCCCCACCTATAATAGCAAAAAAGAGGATAACCTTCCAGCTCTGGCGGAAAAAAAGCTTAATATTTTCATTTCTTCTTTTCTTTTTTACTATCCTGCTGTCAATTATATTTTCCCGTTCTAAAAAAGCATCTAATTTAAAGTTATTTTCTCCTGCACTCTTTTTAAGCTCTTCTACAGCAAAATTTAAGTCCGGACGCTCTGACTGCTCTTTAGCCAGCATTTTCATGATCAACGCATTTAAACTATCGCTTAACTCCGGTACTAAAGCTTTAATGTTCAGAATTTTTTCGCTCTGGATTTTATTTAAAACTTTTGCATTATCCTGATCACTAAAAATTGTTTCCCCACTCAAGAAATAATAAAAAACTGCTGCAGTGTTAAAAATATAGGATTTTAGATTCCATTCCTCACCTGCAATCACCTCAGGCGGCATAAAATAGTCTGCCATCGGTATTTCCAGCTCAAATTCCTTATAATTCCTCTTGCTGCGCAGCATTTCTTCGGGCATCAAATAAACTTTTTGATCAGCATCGATCCAGAAGTTGGCTGCATTGATTCCGGCTGGAAAGAGTTTGCGTATCAGCTCAATGTCTTCCAGCAGTTCCAGTATTTCTTTAAATTCTTTGATAATTTTTTGAGAATTAGCTGAATTTTTATTTAAATACTCTGCCAGCGGCTGTAAATTTTCACTACCCCGATAGAGCAGATAATATTCCCCATTTTCTTTAATAACATCCTGATAAGAGATTATTTTTGCAGGGAGTTCTGCTGGTAAATTTTCTATTGCAGTTCTTACTCTTTTTACAATATCGAGCTGTACCCTTGAACGAGGTACAACATCTTTAAACAATTTTTCTTTATGCAATTTTTTCTCTTCCTGTCTTTGATTACTCATAGCAATTCCCCCGGCCTTAATTAAATTAGAATAAGCAAAGTTATCCACCCAGAATTACTGCGGGTGGATAAACTTCTCTACTTATTATAATTATAACAAATAATTATTAGAAATAGATGAAAATTAGCTGACATCCATTTAAATTGACTTCTTTTAAATTAATTATCGCAATTAGAGAATCAGATCATCTTTATGATCTGCAGCGTTCTCGAATTCTTCCTTTTTCTCCTGGTAACCATCACGTCCAAAAATACCATAGGTATAGTTTTTACCCAGCTCAACTCCAGGCTGATTAAAGGTGTTAATATTTAGTAATTCACCGGTCACAGCTGTCTGAAATTCAAAGAAGTAGAATAACTGACCCAGGGTAAACTCATTAACTTCCGGCACCTTAACAGTCTGGTTCATTCTCTCTCTTTTATTTAGAGCCAGCTCTGTCGCCCACTTTTCGGTATTAATTAACTCCGCAAAGCTGTGGCCTCCTAAATAACCCAGACCATTTAAATCCTCATAAGCCGCAGGAATCTCAAGCTCTTCAGCAAAGTTTTCTACTTCAAGAAAAGTAATAATTTTATCAAAAGGGCCTTCCATATAAAGCTGTGCCTGTGAATGCTGATCAGTGGCACCTAAAGCTTTAATTGGGGTTGGTCCCACATTTACCATATTACCCTGCAGATCAACTTCTTTACCCAGGGATTCTGCCCACAACTGTCTGTACCAGTCCGCTACATCACGCAGGCGGTCAGAATAGGGCATCATTACAGACATCACCTTACCTTTTTTATAGGCCAGATACTGAACTAAACCATTAACTAAAGCAGGATTTTCCCAGAAATCACTTTTGCGGCAGATCTGATCCATATAAGCTGCTCCCTCGAGCAGTTGATCGATATCTACTCCTGTCACTGCAGCCGAGAGAAGGCCTACCGGTGTTAAAACAGAGAATCTTCCTCCTACATTATCCGGAATAAAGAATTTCTTCATTCCTTCACGCCGGGCAATTTCAATTAAATAGCCGGAATCTTTACTTGTGGTAGCAATAAAATGCTCTCCTACATTTTCTTCCCCTACAGCATCGGCCACAAATTTACGGGCCACCAGAAACTGACTCATTGTCTCAGGTGTACTTCCCGATTTAGAAATCACATTAAAAAGAGTCTTTTCAGGATCTAGTTTATCCAGCAGAGCTTTAACACCCTCTGGATCAACATTATCACTTACAAAAAGACGGGGATATCCATTCCGTTCTTCTTTAAATAAATTATAGTGGGGGTGGTTGATTGCAGTCTGAACGGCAATATTACCGAGTGCAGACCCTCCAATTCCCAGAACCACAAAATTATCAAATTTGTCCTTTAATTCTTCAGCTGTTTGCTTCAGCTCTTCCACAACTTCCTTCTGCTTATATGGAAGTTCCATAAAGCCCATCTTTCCTTCAGCTTCTGCCTCAAGAATATTCTGATGTGCCTCCACTGCTTTATCCTTTGCTTCCTCTAATTCTTCTACTGTCATTCCATGTTCCTGACCAATCATTTCCGCAAAAACATTGTTAATATCCAGTTTTAGTCTTAATTCATCCTGTGACTTAACTTTTTTCTCTGCAGACATCGTAATTCCTCCTTATATTCTTATATTGCTGCCTGGATTAATAATACTATCACAAGTATATATTTTTCAGCACAATTTTGCAAGATTTTTTGTCTATCCAGGTACAGGTGCCGTGCACCTGTCAAATTTAGTCGAATTTAGTTTTAATTACAGAAGTTTAAACTACTTATTTTTACTAAAATCACCCTTACAATTAAAATTCCCCACCTTTAATGGCAGGGAATTAAATTTTAAAAACTATTTATTTGACTTAGAATTTGAAGCTTTAGCAGAAGAATTACCCTTACCTTTATCTCTGCCCCCTGCTTTTGACCTATTGGAATTACCTTTACCATTATTTCCTTTATCTTGAGATTCATCTGCTGCTTTATTAGGTTTTCCATTTTCCAATGCATTTTCGGAAGCGGAATTTTCTTTTCCAGCTCTTGCAATTTTTCTCTGCTCTCTTCCCTCTTCTCTGGCTTCTTTTCTATATTCTGCTGCCAGCTGTTTTAGTTCGGAAGTTTCGATCTCTCCATTTTCCTCAATAATAGCAGCTATCTGCTCAGAAAAAGCATCTGTTTTTTCTCCAGTTAAATCTTCACGGCTCAATTTGCGCAGCTCCAGAGCGGCCTGAAAAGCAAATTGACCGGAGTTTTCCTGATTCTGATAACTATTTATCAATGCTAAAGCCTTTTCTTCATCATATCCATTTGCTTTACTTTCTTCCAGATTATTTAAAATCACAAAGCTCTGCCCTAAACTAATTTCTTTAGATAATACTTTATCAACAACTGAAGTTATGCTGTCCATACTTAGATTTTCCTCATATGAGCTCAATTTTTTCTCTAAGGTTATTTTTTCAACGGTCGAAAGCAGTTCATTTTCTTCTAAAGCAGTCAGCAATTCTGCTGCAGTTTGATAGTCTGCTGCTAAAATATCTTCTAATTCTTCAGGAGTTTCCTCAGTCTCTTCAGCATCTGCTTCTTCAACCACAGCTTCCTGTTCTTCCACTACTGGTTCTTCGTTCTGTTTCTGAGCTAAAGTTAAAGCCGGCATAAAAGCAAAAACTATCAAAACTACAACCAATAATATACTCAATTTTTTCTTCATCATTTATTACCTCCCTATTTACTATTCTAAGTTTAATTATAATATACTTTTAATTTTTAAACAAGCCGTCAAGGGGCATTTCAATAAATAATATCGTATTTTTAAAATATGATTTCTGTAATTGTAACCCGTTTTACTTTTTTAAGCCGCTTTAAACATATGATAAATACAAGAATACCCTGTAAGGGTAAAATCAGGGAGGGTAATTGATGTATACACTTTATAACTTCGGTCATACATCCGGCTTTAAAAAATACATTTTGAGCAGCTGCCGTTTGTTTATGAGTTCCTTTTCCCCAGATATAATATTAAATATTAAAGCAGCAGTCCAGAGAATTTAACTATCCTCAAAACTGCTGCTTTTATGACTGGTGCTATTTAAATCATTTCCAATATTTTACAAGTAACCGGTACAGACATTTTATTCCAGGTAAGTGTTCCAGAAGAAAGGCTGCCAGCCTGCCTGGAAGTTTTTAAGTTCTGTTCTCCTAATATGCAGGCGGCTGTAATCTAAAATGTTAAAGTAAGGAACAGAATCCCAGAGTTCAGCCTGCATTCTTTCTACAATTTTATATCTCTGCTCATAATTAACCTCTCTCAGCATTTCTGCAAAAATTTGATCCATCTGTCGGGAATCTTTACTATCCCAGTTTGTAATCCATTTATTAGTACCTGTCCATCCCTGATGAATCTGAGGATCAGGAACTACTTTAATGAATGGGGAAAGGTGCATATGCCATCCGTCAGGCTTCGATCTTTTTTCTACTACAGTCGGTCGATCAAATAACTGCAGCTCAACCTCAATACCAATCTTTTCTAACTGATCCTGAATTGCAATTGCTCCCTGTCTTTCCATCTGATTATCCTGACCACTTAATATAACAAGCGGCTGACCATCATAACCTGCCCGATCAAGAAGCTCTTTAGCCTTTTCTGGATCATATACTCCGTAAATTCCTTCGCCTGCATCAGGAACATGCCAGGGATTTCCTTTTTCGTGCAGGGCAGATTCCAGACGCCAGAACTGAGGATCACCAATCATTGCATAACCCAGCTCTTCAAAATCTAGAGCATAGGCAATCGCACGGCGAGCATATTTATTATCAAAAGGTGCCTCTGAACTATTAAAAATCAGCATTGACATCCGATCCGGATAAATAATTTCATTTTTTATATTCTCATCCATCTCAAAGATCTGATACTGATCTCTCGGAACCTCTTCTGCAAAATGAAACTGTCCTGTTTGAACTCCAGAAACTCTAACCTGAGCATCAGGAATAAAGTTGAAAACTATTTTATCTAAATATGGAATTCGCTTACCTGCAAAAAATGAACTTTCTCGCGGACTAGGTGTATAATCTTCAAAACGAGTCAAAACCAGCTTCTGATCCGGAACCCATTCTTCATATTTATAGGGTCCGGTACCAACATGCCTGTCAATAACATCAGTGCCAAATTCGTCGATAACTTCCTCTGCTCTCACTACAAACTTTTGATTGGAAACCGGGGAAGCCAGAATATTCAAAAATGGAGCATACGGATCATTAAATGTAAAACGAACATTGAATTGATCAATTTTTTCTACCTGATCAAAGTGGGGAGCCACCAGCTTGCCGCCATTATTTAGCTCCAACCATCTTTTAAAGGAAGCAACTACATCATCTGCATTCATAGTCTGACCATTATGCATCATTACGTTTTCTCTTAACTTCACTTCATAAACTAAGCCATTCTCACTCACCTGATAACTTTGAGCCAGGTAGGGATGCACCTTTAAGTTTTTATCGAATTCAAAAAGGCCCTCATAAACATGGTTCATCATCGCTGTAATCATCGAATCAGTAGAATTGTCACTATCAAGATGTGCTACTGACATCTGAAGTGCAGCATTAAGTGTACCACCATAACGGTCCTCTTCCTGAGCCAGCACACTGCCGCTTAACAATAGTGAAAAAACTAATACCAGCAAAACAATTGAAGTAATCTTTATTTCTTTTCTCATTTTTCCACCTCTTTATTTTTGGAATGTGTTTTTTAAATGCGGATCCAACAAATCGCGCAGACCATCTCCCAATAAATTTAAAGACAGCACTGCAAGTACAATCATAATTCCTGGTGCTAAAATCATCCAGGGTGCAACTACCATATATGTCCTGGCATCTGTAACCATGGCTCCCAAACTTGGAGCAGGTGGCATAATACCGACCCCCAAAAAACTGAGTGCCGCCTCATCCAGAATGGCTAAAGCAAAATTAAAAGTAGCCTGAACCATAATCGGAGATGCCGAATTTTTAAGAATATACTTAACTATAATTCTTGAATCTTTAGCTCCTGCTGCCCGAGCTGAATCTACATAATCCAGATCCTTAATTGAAATTACCGAGCTGCGAACAATCCTTGCCATTTTTGGAAAATAGGCAAAAGATAAAGCCAGAATAATATTCAATTTTCCTGCTCCCCAGATAGCAGCAAGTGAAATCGCAATAATTATACCTGGAAAAGCCATCATTGCATCCAAAATACGCATAACCACCCTGTCAATTTGCGAATAGTATCCGGCTGCCACCCCAACAACACCGCCAAAAATTACGGTCAGGAGCACAACTGCCAGTCCAACCTGCATCGAGGTCCGAATACCATAAAGAATACGGGTAAAGATATCTCGCCCAAATTGATCTGTTCCCAGCAGATGTTCCCTGGAAGGAGGCTGCAATCTGTTGCGGGCATTGTTCCTTACAGGGCTATAATCTGTAAGTGCCGGAGCAAATAGACTTAAAAAAACTAAAAAAATTAAGATGATTATCGATGCTGTAATATATGGGTGTTTATATTTGTTATATTTTTTTAGAAAAAGCAATTTTTATTACCCCTTAATTATAACGAATTTTTGGGTTTAAAAAAGCATAACTTAAATCCACAAATAAATTTAAAATTATATAAATTACTGCCACAAAAATAATCGAAGCCTGAATTACAGGGATATCACGGCGCATAATTGCATTGACTGCCATAAAACCAGTACCTGGTATCACAAAAATTGTTTCTACAATCCAGGTTCCTCCAAGCAGCACTGCAAAGTTATGACCAATTACTGTAATCACCGGCATCATAGAATTTTTAAGTGCGTGTTTAAAAACTATACTTTTAGTTGACAGGCCTTTACTTTTTGCAGTTCTAATATAATCCTGTTTAAGTGTGTCCAGCATAGCACTTCGGGTCATCCGGGCTATCAAACCAGCCTGCATAAAAGCCAGTGTTACCGCCGGCAAAATTATATATCGTAAAGTTCCAAATCCAGCTTCTGCAAAGGGCTCATAGCCGCTTACCGGAAACCAGCCCAGTCTTACGGAAAAAAGATACATCAGAATTAAAGCCAGCCAGAAACTGGGAATCGAAATTCCGAAAAGTGAAAGAGTAATTGAAAACTGATCTAAAAATTTTCTGTGTTTAACTGCTGCCAGAATTCCCAGCAGCATACCACCAGCAATCCCTAAAATCTCAGCCAGAATAGCAATTAAAAATGTCGGCCGCAGCCGCTTAATTAAAACTTCTGCCACCGGGGCATTTAAATAAAGTGAGTCACCAAAATCACCCCTCATTATATTAGCCAGCCATCTAAAAAATCTCACAATGAGCGGCTGATCAAGTCCTAAAGTTTGTTCCAGTCTGGCTACCTCTGACTCTGTAGCCATATTACCGAGAATAACTCTGACCGGATCTCCAGGCATTAAATTAGTAATAAAAAAGGCAATTACAGCTACAATAAATATTATTGGAATCAAAAGTAGTATTCTTTTTATTATATAATTCCGCATTTTTTCACTTCCTGATTATGACATCTCTATATCTTTTAACTAATATTATCACAACAAACTTTTTATATCAATTAAGTAAATTTACAAATTATAAATTTACTATTACTTTCTCCTACCGGGAACCACTCGATTTATGTCGTCTTTTGTCAAAAATGCTCTTAAATCACGAAAAACCACCGGATTAACGGTGGCTTTCGACAATTGTTGACATAAATCGGGTGGTTAACGGTACCTGGACTAATTGGAAAAAGCTTTTGCTATTTTCGCACCAACTACTGCATTATTTCTAACCAGGGCAATATTGGTTTCTAAACTCTGGCCATCTGTAATTTCTTTAATTCTATCCAGTAAGAAGGGAGTCAATTTTTTACCGCTAATTCCCTGCTCTTCTGCTTCTGCTAATGCCTGCTCAATCTTTTCGTTGATTACAGAGTATTCAATTTCATCTGCTTCTGGAACAGGATTGGCAATTAAAACTCCACCTTCTAATCCAAGTTCCCACTTTGCTTTTAAAATATCTGCTGTATGCTCCGGACTCTCCAATTTATAGTCACAGTTAAATCCGCTGTGACGGCTGTAAAATGCCGGCAGTTCTTCTGTCTGATAACCCAGAACAGGAACTCCAAAGCTTTCCAATTTTTCCAGAGTCAAACCGAGATCAAGTATTGATTTAGCTCCTGCTGCAATTACAGCAACTGAAGTCTTTTTCAATTCCTCTAAATCAGCAGAAACATCAAAACTTTTTTCGGCTCCCCGGTGTACTCCTCCAACTCCACCGGTCACAAAAATCTTAATCCCGGCCAGGTCAGCTGCAATCATTGTCCCGGCAACAGTGGTGGCTCCATGCTTTTTTTCGGCCAGAACTACCGGTAGATCACGGCGGCTGACTTTGACAATTTCGTCTGATTCACCTAAAAATTCTACTTCTTCTTTGGTTAAACCAATTTTAATTTTACCATCAATAATTCCAATTGTAGCTGGAACCGCACCATTTGCTCTAATAATATCTTCAATTTCCAATGCTGTTTCTATATTTTGTGGATAGGGCATCCCATGAGCTATAATTGTAGATTCTAAGGCCACAACTGGTTTGCCAGCTGCAAGTGCCTCTTTAACCTCAGCTTTAATTTCTAAATATTTTTCTAAGTTTTTCATTATCTTACCTCCATATTGTAGTTTATTTTAGTTCAGCCAGATCAGGATTACATGTCAGTTCCGATTTTACCGTCAGAGCAGATGCCTTAATCCCCAGTTCAATTGCTTCTGCGACAGAATATTTATTCATAATACCTGCTGCTAGACCGGCTGTAAGTGCATCTCCAGCCCCAGTTGTTTCGACAATTTCTTCACTGTTAATTTCTACTGCATTAAAGTGTTTTAATTTTACTTTACCGTCCTGACGGCTGATATAATATGCACCGTCTTTACCCGCGCTAATCACAAGCTCCGGCAGATATTGATTCTTTTCGTAGAAATTTTTAATCCGATCAATTCTATCATTTATCTCTAATTTTTGAGCTTCCTCAGTTTCTTCAATTTTAATAATATCCACTGCTACTTCAATTTCATCCAGATTCCCTCTTAGATAATCAAGAGATTCTAACTTACCTTTTAATTTAAGAGCCTTTTCGACTGAAACCGCATCAGCTATTTTTGTCATTTTCTTTTCTGAACACAACTCAACTAAAAAGTTAATAGTACTCTGCTCTAAATTTGTATCAAATATCAGCATAGCTGAAGTTTCAATGATTTTTCTCTTTTCCTGCAGATAATTGCAGTCAATTTCTTTTAAAATCCGCATATCATTTACAGCTCCGATTAAATCTCCATTTTGATCAAGATGGGCAAGATAAACTCCTGTTTTATACTCCTGAGCTGAGGTTATTTTAAAATGTGAAATATCAACCCCAACATCCTTTGTTTCTTCTTTTAATTTTTGACCAAAGTGATCACTGCTGATTGTGGTCAGCAGTACTACTTCCTGACCCAGAAGCGCCAGATCTTCTGCAATATTTCTCCCAACACCACCAGAACTTTCTTCTATCCAGCCTGGACTGGAACTTCCTCCAATATAATTGGGACTGTAACCTTTGATATCAAGATTGGCCCCTCCCACAACAACAACCTTTTTTTCGGGAGCAGTTATATATCCCCGCCCCAGAAGATAGCCTTTGCTGCTTAAATGATGAATATAAGTACCTACAGCCGATTCTGAAATAGCAAGCTGATCTGCTATTTCTTCTCTGCTGACTGTGGCATCTTTTTTAATTAGCTCCAGAACTTCTTTTTCCCTTTCAGTTAACTTTTCTATTGTCAGCACCTCCGTATCTAAATTATTATTTATGTATTTAAATTATAATTTAGATACAGTATAACATCTCCCTTTCTTTTTGTAAAGTTTCTTGAAAAAATTTTATTTTAAATTAAAATAAAATATAAAATTAAAAGCTCCAGCAGCAGAAAATTTCAATTTCTGAGCTGGAGCTTTTAGTATAACTAACTATGGATATTCAGGCTATTATTAGTCATAGTATTCTTTTTAATTTTTAGATTTAAATTTTTTCTTCACAATATTAATTATATAGCTTTTAAAACAGCCAGATTTTAGTTGCTGAAGGATATATTATCAATATACATTCTTCCGGCAAAATCACTATTTTGATCTGCTACCACTAATATTATATCCCTGAGCAGAGTATCTTCTGCTATCTTTTTATTATCAGCAATTTTATCACTAGCATTGCATAAAAATATTTAAGCATTGTCAAATTTAAGTTATTGGTAAAGGATACTATCTACAGAATATTCAGTCACCACCCTATCCGTTTTTAAGAAAAAGAGATAATGGAGTATTAAGAGATAGCCTTTATCCACATTTTACCATAATATATTTATTCTTTTTACAGAATTACTGGATTGAATTCTGTTGAGTATAACAGCTCTGTATCTCCTGCCATCACCTGCCTTTCGGTTAGCTGATAGATTTTTTCGTAATCTATCACCCTGCGACCTTTAGATGAGCGTGATGGTGGTCGATTTATCTTTCTGATAAAAGCTTTTAAACTCTCAAACTTACAGGCTCTGAAATATTTAAGAACTTTAAATAAGCTCTTATCTGTATTGGCTTCTCTTTTTAAGAGAGTAAGTAATACAAAGCTGATTAAAGCAGTAAATATCTGTGATTTAACAGCATTTTCACTGTGTCCGTAAAAGACTTTAACATGCAGATGCTGTTTGATCCACTTAAAGAAAATCTCTATCTGCCAGCGATCTCTGTAGTATCTGCTGATTAATGCTGCAGAGTGTTCAAAGTCATTTGTAATTAATCTAACTGTACTGCCAGGGTTTTCTCTGTCAGGAATTTCTAAGATTCTCAGGATATTATCCATCTGTTTGTCATGTTTTTTATCACCTAAAAGAACAATCGAATCTGTAACTTCCTGGCCATCAATAATTATAGTTTTAGATTTTAGAACTTCAATTTTAGCATTACTCTTAAGTCTTGATAAAAAGAGAATACCAACATCACAGTAATTATCGAACCCTTGATAATCCACATAGGCTCTATCAAAGACATGGAGAGTGTTTTTATCCTGAACAATGAGATTATCCATCTTGGTTTTATCTGCACCCTTAGCTGGAGTAATCTCAACTTTATCAGGCATAATTTCTCCATCATAAATAGCGGGTATGTATTTTAATTCCTGCTTTTGTTGATCTAAAATCAGCCCAAGGATAATTACTTAAAGCCATAGAGACAGTTGATGCATCAATAATGTTTAGCTGGCCGAGATTATTTCTGTAGAAATTAGCTCCTCTTTTTGCCAGAGCTTCAAGTTTAATCTGATTAAATATTTCTTCAAAGATCACTGGTGGAATATCTCTTAATTTTCTTGAAAGCTGAGAGGCACTTATAGAGTCCAGGCCAATTTCTTTTTTAAGATCAGACTTATTGCTGACATCAATACTTAAACTGTCCCTATATGTTAGGATAGTTGTCGTGGGGCACAAAATCTGTGTATAATAGAGTAACGACAATAAAATCTAAGGAGAATTACAATGCCAAGAAAAGTTTATTCTAAAAAATTAAAAGAATCCATATTTAAAAGACTGGCTCCACCTAATGCTGAAAAAGCACCTGATATAGCTAGAGAAACTAATATTCCCGTTAATACCCTCTACACCTGGAGAACTAAGGTTTTAAAGAGTAATCCAATCAGCAATAAGAAATCAAGCAATTGGTCTTCCAGTGATAAATTTCAGGCTGTTTTAGAAACTGCAAGTCTCTCAGAACTGGAAACTGCTAAATACTGCCGTGAAAAAGGTATCCATGTAGAAGAACTA
>Ga0182234_10170_pt1 | contig 24065 bp, 17 predicted proteins | sample hydfratesGB_TM_A_FD_145595 | JGI IMG/M metagenome (GOLD analysis project Ga0182234, IMG submission 145595) | Subsurface microbial communities from deep shales in Ohio, USA - hydraulic fracturing test GB_TM_A | ecosystem: Environmental > Aquatic > Deep subsurface > Shale gas/oil reservoir >...
AGAGAAGAAAGTTCGAAAAATATGCAGCAGAACACAAACTGCCAGAAGTTAAATTAAGAGTTGCCATAGAAGCAGGAGTAACAGATGGCTGGTACAGGCTTGTTGGCAGAGATGGCCTGGTTATCGGCCTTGACCGCTTCGGCTTAAGTGGAAAAGGAGAAGAAGTAGGAGCAGACTTAGGGTTTACAGCAGAAAAGGTAGCAGCAGAAATTGAAGCTGCTTTAGAATAAAAATATATTGGTACCGGGCACCTGGATTAAATTTCCAGGTACCCGGTATCCAGGAATGGAGGTTATTATGAAAGAAGAAATAAAAAATACAATTGAGAGTGGAGAAATAGTTCTGGGAATTGAACTCGGCTCAACCAGAATCAAATCAGTTTTACTGGATCAGGATAATCAAACAATTGCCACAGGCAGTCACGGCTGGGAAAACAGCTATATAGATGGTGTCTGGACCTACAGTTTAGATGAAGTCTGGGAAGGACTGCAGTCAAGTTATAAGAATTTGACAGAAGAGGTAAAAGAAAAGTACGGTGTGGAAATAACTAAAATTGCTTCTATTGGTTTTAGTGCTATGATGCATGGATATTTAGCCTTTGACCAGTATGATGAACTGCTTGTTCCTTTTAGAACCTGGCGCAACAATATTACAGAAGAAGCAAGCAAAAAGTTGAGAGAAGTTTTTGAATATCCAATACCCCAGAGGTGGAGTATAGCTCACCTGTATCAGTCAATTTTAAATGGAGAAGAACATGTCAGCAAGCTCAACTATATGACTACTCTGGCCGGTTATGTACACTGGCAGCTATCAGGTGAAAAGGTGCTTGGAGTGGGAGATGCCTCAGGTATGTTCCCAATTGATATTAAGACAGCTTCTTTTAATCAGAGGATGTTTAAACAATTTGATGAATTAGTTGAAGATGAAAACTTCGACTGGAAAATCGAAGATGTTATGCCCCAAACCCTTAAAGCTGGAGAGGATGCAGGCACTCTGACTGAGAAGGGAGCTAAACTGCTTGATCCTACAGGTAAATTAGAAGCAGGAAGTTTAATGTGTGCACCAGAAGGTGATGCCGGCACAGGAATGGTAGCCACAAACAGTGTTGCAGAAAAAACAGGTAATGTATCAGCCGGGACATCTATTTTTGCGATGGTTGTTTTAGAAAAAGATTTAAAAGAGGTTCACCCTGAAATAGATCTCGTAACAACCCCTTCAGGCAAATTAGTTGCCATGTCTCATTCAAATAACTGTACATCAAATCTCGATTCCTGGATCAACTTATTTAAAGAGCTAACAGAAACTCTGGGATTTGAGGTAGATATGAATACACTTTATGAAAGATTATATAATAAAGCACTTAAAGGAGATAAAGACTGTGGTGGTTTGCTTGCTTATGGCTACCTATCAGGTGAGCATATAACAGGATTTGAAGAAGGAAGACCACTATTTGTCAGATCTTCAGAGAGCAACTTTAATCTGGCTAATTTTATGCGAGTTAATTTACAGACTTCTTTAGGAGCAATGAAAATAGGAATGGATATTTTACTTAAAGAAGAGGGAGTTAAGCTTGAAAAGATGCTCGGTCACGGTGGACTATTTAAGACTGAGGGAGTAGGACAGAAGCTTATGGCTGCAGCAGTTAATTCTCCTGTTGCTGTAATGGAAACAGCAGGTGAAGGTGGAGCTTGGGGAATTGCAGTTTTAGCTTCATATCATTTAAACAAAAAAGATGAGGAAAGCCTGGAAGATTATTTAGATGAGAATATCTTTAATAAGCAGCAGGAAAAAGTTGTTGATCCAGCTCCAGAAGATGTTGAAGGATTTGAAGAGTTTATGGAGAGATATAAAATCGGGTTACCAATTGAAAGAGCAGCAGTTGACCATCTTAGTTAATAATTAATTGTTTAAATGAAAAGACAGTTTTTTATCATAAATATTTAATATTTTCTCATTATAAAGGACACGTCTACCTGATGTGTCCTTTATTCTACGTTGGCTTAGGGGATAATATAGTTATGAAGATTATGAGTTAAGATTTAATCTTCACTATTATTTTCATTTTTATAAATGCTGTTGTTGATTATGAGATGATTTTAAAATTATTATTTTTTTTAATAATGTCAAAAATATGGGGGGGAAGTGCACGTTTCTTGATATAACAAGCTGTATCTCTTTTTATTGTATATAAAATTTCAGAAAATAATAAAAAATACAAAAAAAGTCTTGATTTTTTTTGTATAATAATATACAATTTAACCAACAACTAAACATACAACCTATTGAAAGGTAGGGTGAATTGTTGCATGAATAAAGCAAAATACAAACAAGCTATTGATTATTATAAAGAATATATTGAAAATCATAAATTAATTGATGGAGATTTACTTCCATCAGAATCGGAAGTTGCAGCTAAATTGAATTTTAGCAGAGATACTGTTCGAAGGGCATTAAAAGAATTGGAAAAGAATAACATTGTTAGTCGAGAAAGAGGTAAGGGAACCTTTTTTAAGGACATAATAAATGAAGTTAAAGAAAAAAAAATTGCTGTAATTACAACCTATCTTTCAAATTATATTTTCCCGAATATTATTTCTGGAATCGAGGAAGTTGTGAGTTCCAAACATTATACCTTGACTTTAGCAAATACTGATAATGATCCAAATAAGGAGAGGAAACATTTACGAAAAATTATTGATAATGAAATTGATGGATTAATTATTGAACCCACCAAAAGTGCAATAGATACTCACAACATGGACCTCTATCGAGAATTAAAAGAAAAAAATATCCCATTTGTTATGCTAAATGCTTATTACAGAGAATTAAACCCATCTTACGCAATTGTTAATGATTATAAAGGTGGCTATAAAGCAACTCAGTATTTATTGCAGCTTGGGCATAAAAATATTGCTGGGATTTTTAAGGAGGATGATTTACAGGGAGTTTTTAGGCTTAAAGGTTTTAAAAAGGCTTTAAATGATTATGGTATTGATTCAAAATCAGCAGATGTTGGAACATATATAACAAGTCAAATTTCATCTTATCCCTATCACTGGATGGATAAAATGTTATCTAATCAGGATCAGCCAACAGCGGTTGTCTGTTATAATGACGAGATTGCTGTAGATGTAGTTAAGGCGATAATTGATAAAGGACTAAAGGTTCCGGAAGACATCTCTGTAGTTTCTTTTGATGATTCAATTCTGGCCACGGCAACAAATGTCAGGCTTACTTCAGTCCGACATCCTAAAGAAGATTTAGGTAGACATGCAGCCAGATTATTATTTAATATGATAGAAATTGGAGTTGAAAAACCAAGATTTTTATATGATCCAGAACTGGTAGTTAGAGATTCATGTAAAGAGCTAAGAAGGAGGTAGTTAAATTCAAATGGACAAACTTTTAGAAATGAAAGGAATTAGTAAGTCATTTTATGGAACTCAGGCTCTAAAAGATGTGAATATAAAAATTGAGCCCGGAGAGATTCAGGCAGTTTGTGGAGAAAACGGTGCCGGTAAATCAACCTTAATGAATATTATGACCGGGATTTTGCAGCCAAATGAAGGAGAAATTATATTTGAAGGTGAGAAATTAACTAACCTGGACCCTCGTACAGCACAGGAAAAAGGAATAAGTATTGTTCACCAGGAATTGAGTCTCTGTCCAGAAGTAAGTGTTGCTGAGAATATTTTTATGGGACGTGTGCCGGAGAAAAAAAGAGGCATGGTTAATTTTAAGGAAATGCGTAAGGAGGCTGAAAAAGTATTAAAAAGATTAAATCTTGATATCGATGTTAAGCAGCCTCTGGGTAAATTGGGAATTTCAGAACAGCAAATGGTTGAGATAGCTAAAGCATTATCAATCAATGCAAAAATCTTAATTCTTGATGAGCCAACATCTTCTTTAACAGAATCTGAGTCACAGATTTTATTTGATAATTTATTAAGATTGAAAAAAGAAGGTATTGCAATCTTTTTTATAAGTCATAGACTTAAAGAAATTTTTCAGATATGTGATAGCTTTACTGTTTTGCGAGATGGAGTTCATGTTGGAGATGGCAGAGTAGCAGATGTTGATCCTGATGATATTGTTCGGATGATGGTGGGGAGAGAGCTTGACCAGGCTTATCCAGATAAAGGAACTGAAGTTGGTCAAAATATCCTAACTGTTGAAAATATTAGTAGAAAAGATGAATTTGAAAATATTAGTTTTGAAGTTAATGAAAAAGAAATTGTTGGTTTGTTTGGTTTGATTGGTGCTGGAAGATCTGAAGCAATGCAGACTGTTTTTGGGATCAATCAGCCTGACAGTGGAAAGATTAAATTATTTGGTAAAGATATAACTGCTAATAATACCCGCGAAAATATTGATCAGGGCTTAATTTATATTACCGAAGACAGAAAAGAGCAGGGACTATTTTTAGATATGGATTTGAATGCAAATGTTGTAGCTGCTGATTTAGAACAGGTATCTGAAAATTCACTGGTAAAAAAGAAAAAAGTTAAAGATATTGGTAGTAAATTTGTTGATATTATGAATACAAAATACGCAAGTTTAGATCAGCCAGTTAAGAGTTTAAGTGGTGGGAATCAGCAAAAGGTATTGCTTGCTAAATGGTTAGCTGTAGATCCAAGAGTTTTAATTTTAGATGAACCTACCAGAGGTATTGATGTAGGAGCTAAATTTGAAATTCATACAACTTTAAGAGAGTTGTCTAATAATGGTCATGCAGTTATGTTTATATCTTCTGAATTACCTGAGATTTTAGGTTTGAGTGATAGAATTTTAATTATGCATCAAGGTAAATTAGTTGGAGAATTAGATGCTGACACAGCAACCGAAGAAGAAGTTATGATGTATGCTTCTGGTAGAAAAAATGATTTTGAAAACTAAAAAATGGAGGGATATAAGGGAATGGAAAACACACAGAATTCTAGTGTTCTAAAAAAGTTATTTGGTTTACGAGAAGCTTCACTTGCACTTATAATTATAGTTTTTGCGGCTTTATTAAGCTTCATGGCCCCAGGTTTTTTAAGTACTTATAATATAAATACTACTTTGATTGGTTTATCAATGGATGGAATCCTGGCAGTAGGAATGACTTTAGTTTTAGTTGTTGGCGGAATTGACCTTTCTGTTGGTTCTGTTATGGCTTTTGCCAATGTACTTGCCGGAATGACAATGGTAACTCTGGGTTTGAATATCTGGTTATCAGTTTTAATTTCAATGGTTTTATCCGTTTTGATTGGTTTCAGTATTTCGCAATTTATTACTAAAATAAAATTAAGCCCATTTATTACAACTTTAAGTATGATGTCTATTGGTCGTGGTTTGGCCTATATTATCACCAAAGGTTCACCTGTTAGTATCGGTCAGATTTCGGAAACTTTTGATTTTATCGGTGGGGGGAAGACTTTTGGAATTCCAAATCCTGGCTTAATTTTAATACTCTTAGTTATAGTAATGGACTTCTTAATGAGAAATTCTAAAACTTTTAGAAAAATTTATTATGTAGGTTCAAATGAAGAAGCAGCTAAATTTTCTGGAATAAATGTAAATAAAACTAAAATAATGGTTTATATTTTATGTTCTTCTTTAGCTGGTTTTGCCGGGATTTTAAATCTGGCTCGTTTTGGAGTAGCTACACCTACTGTTGGTACTGGCGCTGAATTAAGAGCTATTGCTGGTGCTGTAATTGGTGGAGCTAGTCTTACTGGTGGAGAAGGAACTGTTCTTGGTGCTTTTTTAGGGATTATACTTGTTGGTCTGGTTAATAATGCTCTGGTTCTTTTAGGCGTATCTGTTTACTGGCAGCAGTTAGTTGTTGGTTTAGTACTTCTAAGTGCTGTAATAATAGATATGAAGGTCCATGGCAGTAAATAAATAAGATTATTTAAATGTGTTTAAACACATTTTAAATAAAATAAAAATATGGAGGGATTTAGTTTGAAAAAATTATTAGTTTTAGTTATGGTTTTTGCTTTAACACTCAGTTTTGTTGGTATGGCAGCCGCACAGGGCGATTCTCCACTACAGGGTAGTATGGAAGATGAGTATGTAATGGTTACTTTTGTTTCTGGTATTGAATACTGGAAACCTGCTTACAGAGGTATGGAAGAAGCAGCTGCAAATCTGGGAGTATCCACTCGTTATACTGGCGCCACTGATTATGATATCAATCAGCAGGTTACAGTTTTAGAACAGGTTATTTCTCAGCAGCCAGCTGGTATTCTTTTAACATGTATCAACCCTGATGCTCTTGTAGGTCCAATTAACAGAGCAATGGAAGCGGGAATTCCTGTAGTAACTTTTGATGCTGATTCTCCTAATTCTAATCGTTATTCTTTCTTAGCTACTTCAAACTATGAAGCTGGTGTAAAAGCAGCTAATTATCTAGCTGATCTTAATGATGAAGAAGGTAACCTTGGTTTAATAACTATCCCTGGTCAGTTAAATCACGAAGAAAGAGCTCGTGGTTTTCAGGAAACAATAGCTAATGATTATCCTAACATGGAAGTTGTTTCAGTACAGGATGGTCAATCAGATCAGGCTGCTTCTGCTAGAGCAATGGGTTCAATGATTCAGGCTAATCCTGATTTAGTAGGAGTATTTACAACTGAAGCTTCTACAGGTGTAGGTGCTGCAACTGCAGTAGAAGAAGCTAATATGGTAGATAACATTGACATTGTAAGCTTTGATACTGATCCTGGTACACTTGATTTTGTTGAATCAGGAGTTATTGATGCAACATTAGCTCAGGGAACCTGGAATATGGGTTACTGGGGACAAATGTTCCTCTTCCACTTAAAAGAAGGACTTTTAAATCCAATTGAAAATGGAAACTGGCAGGAAGCTGGAATTAACCCACTACCTGATTATGTTGATACTGGTGTAAACTTAGTAACTCAGGACAATGTTGAATTTTATATGGGTGAATAAATAGATACATTTAGGGAGAGGCTTAAGCTTCTCCCTATTAATTAAATTCTTGGTTCTTTTATCGAGAATTTAATTAATAGTAAAAATTTTAAATTAAATTTTAATTATAAATAAAATACTTTAATGTTAATAATATATATTAAAGTAATAAGGAGGAAAAAAATGAAAAATATCTTTGAAAAACAGGAATTATGGTTTGTAACTGGAAGTCAGCATCTTTATGGAGATAGTGTTTTAAAAGAGGTGGAGGAAAATAGTAAAAAAATAGCGGAGGGGCTTTCTGCCGCTAGGGAAATTCCAGTAGAAATTAAGTTTAAAAGTGTAGTAACCACTGCAGAAGAGATCAGGAAAGTAGTTTTGGAGGCTAATAGCAGTGATCAGTGCATCGGTCTTATTACCTGGATGCATACTTTTTCACCTGCTAAAATGTGGATTGCAGGTTTAAAAGCAATGCAGAAACCACTGCTGCATTTGCATACTCAATTTAATCGGGATATTCCCTGGGATGAGATTGATATGAACTTTATGAATACCAACCAGGCTGCACATGGTGGTCGCGAATACGGTTTTATGGTCAGCCGAATAGGTAAGAACCGTAAAGTAGTGGCAGGACACTGGCAGGATGAAGAAGTTCAGCGTAGAATTGGTGTCTGGACCAGAGCGGCTGCTGCCTGGGCAGATGCACAGGGAGCGAAATTTGTGAGATTCGGTGACAATATGCGTAATGTTGCTGTTACTGAAGGTGATAAGGTAGAAGCTCAGATGAAATTTGGTTATGAAGTTCATTATTATGGTATTGGTGACTTAGTAGAATATATTGATGCTGTTGATGAAGCAGAAATTGCTGAGCTAATAGAAGTATATAAACAGGAGTACAATGTGCAAAAAGGACTGCTGGAAGGTGAAGGTAAAGAGTCTTTAAAAGAATCAGCAAGAATTGAAATCGGTCTGCGTAAGTTCCTGGAAGAAGGAAACTTTAAGGGGTTTACTACAAATTTTGAGGATTTACACGGTATGAAACAGCTTCCTGGACTTGCAGTGCAGAGATTGATGAGAGATGGATATGGATTTGGTGGTGAAGGAGACTGGAAAACTTCAGCTTTAGTGAGAGCAATGAAGGTTATGGGATATGGACTAGAGGGTGGAACTTCTTTTATGGAATTCTACACATATCATCTTGATCCTAAAGATACCAAAGTTCTTGGTGCCCATATGTTAGAAGTCTGTGAAAGTATTGCTGATGGTAAAGCTAACCTGGAAATGCATCCTTTAGGAATAGGTGGAAAAGAAGACCCAGCAAGATTAGTTTTTGATGTTGCTTCTGGGCCGGCGGTCAATGCAACAATCACTGATATGGGTAATAGGTTTAGACTGATAGTTAATGAAGTTAAGGTTGAAGCTCCTGAACATGAAATGCCCGAATTACCTGTGGCCAGAGTTTTCTGGAAGCCAGAGCCAACACTTAGAGAAGCAGTTGAATCATGGATTTATGCAGGAGGGGCTCACCATACAGGATTTTCAAAAGCTGTAACAACTGAACATTTAAGAGACTTTGCTGAAATAGCAGATATTGAGCTGCTTACAATTGATGCTGATACAGAAGTAAATGATTTTAAAAAAGAATTAAAATGGAATGATGTTTACTATAAATTGAAGTAAATTTGAAGTTGGTTTAAAAAAGTAAAATTACTAATAAAATAAATATCTTTATTAAGAGATATTTAAATAAATTTCTCATTAATAATTCTCTCCATATAAACGCTTTTTGATAGTAATAATAAAGTACCCCCTTTTGAACTGTCAAAAGTTGTTTATATGGAGGAATTTAAATTATTATAAAAGTATTATAGAAATCTGATACTTTTGGGAGGGAAAAAAATGTTAGAAAAACTTAAAGAAAAAGTTTTAAAAGCCAATCTTGAATTACCAAAAAGAGGATTAGTAACCTATACCTGGGGCAATGTCAGTGGTATAGATAGAGAAAAAGGTCTGTTTGTAATTAAACCGAGTGGAGTAGAATATGATCAAATGACAGCTGCTGATATGGTTGTGGTAGATCTTGATGGGAAAAAAGTAGAAGGTGATTTAAAACCATCTTCAGATACTGCAACCCATCTTTATTTATATAAAAACTTTGAAGAAATTGGTGGGATTGTACATACCCATTCTAGCTGGGCTACCAGTTGGGCTCAGGCAGGTAAAGGAATTCCTGCTTTTGGAACGACTCATGCTGATTATTTTTATGGAGAAATTCCCTGTACTCGTAAAATGACGGCAGAAGAGATTAACGGAGAATACGAAAGAGATACAGGTAAAGTAATAGTAGAAACATTCAAGAATATAGATCCAACTCAACGTCCGGGAGTTCTGGTCAATAATCATGGTCCGTTTTCGTGGGGAACAGATGCAGAAAATGCTGTTCATAATGCGGTTGTGATGGAAGAAGTTGCTAAAATGGCTTATCGGGCTGTTAACTTAAATCCAGCTCTTCAGGAGATTGATCAGACATTACTTGATAAGCATTTTTTAAGAAAACATGGTAAAAACGCCTATTATGGACAGGAAAAATGATATTTAGGAGGTTAAATCAATGACTGCAGCTAATCAGAATGCTATAGAAAATGGAAATACAGTTCTGGGAATTGAGTTTGGTTCAACCAGGATTAAAGCAGTTTTGCTTAATGGAGATGATAATCAGATAATAGCATCCGGAAGTCACAGTTGGGAAAATAGTTATGTGGACGGAATTTGGACCTATAGTTTAGATGAAATTTGGCAGGGGCTTCAGGCCAGTTATAGGGATATGGCTAAAAATATAGAATCAGAATATGGATTGAAGCTAAAAAAGATAGCTTCTATTGGTTTTAGTGCTATGATGCATGGTTATATGCCTTTTAATAAAGAGGGCGAACTTTTAGTCCCTTTTAGAACCTGGCGTAATAATATAACTGAAGAGGCAAGTCGAAAATTAACTGAAAAATTTAATCACCCAATTCCTCAGCGCTGGAGCATTGCTCATTTATATCATGCAATTTTAAATGAAGAAGCTCATATTTCTGAAATTGATTTTTTAACAACTCTCGAAGGTTTTATTCACTGGAAATTATCGGGAGAAAAAGTAATTGGAATTGGAGAAGCATCAGGCATGTTTCCGGTTGATGTTAAAACTAAGAATTATAATCAAAAAATGTTGGAGAAATTTAGTGATTTAATTTCCGAGTATAATCTTCCCTGGGAAATTAATGAAATTTTACCTGAACCACTGCTGGCAGGTGAAAATGCAGGAACTTTGACTAAGGAAGGTGCTAAACTACTTGATCCAACAGGAAATTTAGAAGCTGGAAGTTTAATGTGTCCTCCAGAAGGAGATGCCGAAACCGGTATGGTTGCTACAAATAGTGTTGCTCCAAGAACAGGTAATGTATCAGCAGGAACTTCAGTTTTTGCAATGGTAGTTTTAGAAGATAAACTTTCTAAGCCTCATCCCGAACTTGATCTGGTAATGACTCCTACCGGTAAATTGGTAGCAATGGCTCATTCTAATAATTGTTCATCTAATTTAGATAAGTGGATCAATGTTTTTAAAGAGGCTATTGAGGAGTTAGGATTTGAAGTTGATATAAATAATCTTTATGAGACTTTATATAATAAAGCATTAGAAGGAGACAAAGATTGTGGAGGTCTCTTAGCTTATGGTTATTTATCAGGTGAACATATAACTGGGTTTGAAGAAGGACGTCCCTTATTTACAATGGAATCAGACAATAATTTTAATCTGGCTAATTTTATGCGGGTTAATCTTCAGAGTGCCTTAGGTGCAATGAAGATGGGAATGGATATTCTTTTAAAAGAAGAAAATGTTAAACTTGACAAAATGCTTGGCCATGGTGGATTATTTAAAACTGAAGGTGTAGCTCAGAAATTTATGGCAGCAGCAGTTAATGCTCCTGTTTCAGTTATGGAAACTGCTGGAGAAGGTGGAGCCTGGGGAATTGCTCTTCTGGCATCCTATCATTTAAATAAAGAAGAGAGACAGAGTCTGGAAGAATTTTTAAATCAAAATATTTTTAGTAACCAAGATGAGAAAGTAATAGCTCCAGATCCAGAAGATGTAGAAGGATTTGAAGCCTTTATGCAGCGTTATAAAGATGGTCTGGCCATTGAAAGAGCTGCTGTAGAGAACTTAAATTAATTTTAAATTAATACCCCTTTAATTAACCTCAACTTAATTTAGTTGGGGTTAATTTATTCTCAAGGCAGGAAAAATAAGATTAATAGTTAATAATTAAAATAATATAATTTAAGACTTAAAAAAAGTTTTGAATATTAGGAGGTCAAATTAAAAATGGAGATTAAAAAAATTTCAGAAAAAGAATGCACCTGTGGTAGAGTTCATCAGATTCCAATTAAAGATGTAATTATTGAAGAAAATGCCCTTGCCAGAACTGCTTCGCTTCTACAAGAAATAACTGAACAGAAAAAAATATATTTAATTGTTGATCAAAACACTAAACAAGCAGCTGGGAAAAACTTGAAAAATAATTTAAAAAAAGCTAATTTTGAAGTAGAAGAAATTTTACTGAAAGCAAAAAAAGAAGATGACCATCTGGTTCCGGAGCCATTTGCCTTATTTAAAATAATTGAAAGAATAGAGCACGATGGTTATGTTCTGGCCTGTGGATCTGGTTCTATAAATGATCTTACTGCCTATGCCGCTCATAAGATGAAGCTTCCGTATTCTATTTTTGCCACTGCTCCTTCAATGGATGGTTATGCATCTTCAGTATCTTCAATTACAGTTAATGGAGTTAAACAAACATATAATACCACTCCTCCAGAGTTAATCATAGCTGATTTAAAGATTTTAAAAGATGCTCCCTGGAAGTTAATTCAATCAGGATTAGGAGACCTTTTAGGTAAAGTTTCATCATTATTGGAATGGAAACTAGGAGTGGCTTTATTTGATGAATATTTCTGTCAGGAGGCCTTTAATTTAGTCGAAGAGGTTTTAGATGATCTGATCAATAATTCAGATAAAATTATTGCCAGAAAAAAATCTGGAATAGAAATTTTAACAAAGGGATTAATTTATTCCGGGATTTCTATGATGATGGTTGGGAGTTCCCGTCCTGCTTCAGGTACAGAACATCATATTTCTCACTTTTTTGATATGTATGCTGGCATTTCTAAGGAGCATGTTCCAACCCACGGTATTAAAGTAGGAACTGCATCTTTTATTAGCAGTGATTATTATCTAAGATTATTAGAAAGTGATTTTTCTCAGTTTGAAATCACTCATAATCGAAAAGCTCGGGAAAAAGAAATTAAAGAAGCTTATTTAGATAAAGCCGATGGTATCTTAGAACTCCTAGATCAGCGCTGGGAGCATGATCTGATTTCCAAAGAAGATTTATTATCAGCTGAAGAAGAAATAAAAAATAATATTCAGGAATTTAAAGATTATCTCTTAAGTGTAGAAACCATCTTAGATGATTTTGGGTTTTTTGAAAGGGAAGACGTTAGAAATTTAAACCGAGACTGGCTAAAAAAGGCAGTAAATCACTGTTTTGAAATTCGCTTTCGTTATACCATTTCCACTCTTTTAAGACAGGTAGGGCTGCTTGACAAATGGGGAGCAGCAGCAATTGAGAAGCTGGAAGTAAAATTAGCCGAAAATAATAAATAAATGGATTAACTATTTAAAAGTGCTGGAGCTTCATTTTTCCAGCACTATTTTTATTTAAATAAAGCTGATCGTAAAAAGTTATAAATATTGTAGTAATAGGTAAAAAAATTGATATACAAACTATCTAAATTATTTTAAAATTAATTTAAGTCAATAAAATTAAAAGGGGGTATATATGAGTAAAGATAAATTAGGTGTTGAAATTAATGTTGAGCCGAAAAGGGTATCTGGAAAAAGAGACAAAAAGATATATGGACATTTTATAGAACATTTTCACAGGCAGATTTATAACGGAATTTATGATCCTGAATCACCTCTTTCTGATGAGGATGGATTTCGAACTGACATTATCGAAGCAGTAAAGAAAATAGACATCCCCATTTTAAGGTGGCCTGGTGGCTGTTTTGTTTCTTCTTACCACTGGAAAGATGCAGTTGGAAAGGAAAGAAAACCTTTATTTGATAAAGCCTGGCGGGTTGAAGATCCCAATACTTTTGGAACAGATGAATATATTAAAATGTGTGAAAAAATAGGCTGTGAACCTTATATCTGCACAAATGCTGGAACTGGAACAGCAGAAGAAATGAGTGACTGGGTAGAATACTGTAATCTAGAAAATGAAGGTCAGTATGCAAAATGGCGCATAGAAAATGGAAATCCAGAGCCCTTTAAGGTTAAATACTGGAGTATTGGCAATGAAAATTATGGTCACTGGGAAATTGGGGCAAAATCAGCTGACGAGTGGGGAAAACTTGTTAGAGAAGCTGCCAAAATGATTAAACATGTTGATCCTGAGACTGAGCTTTCTGCTGCAGCGCTTTCTGATCTGGAATGGAATGTTAACCTTTTAAAAAATTGTGGTGAATTTCTGGACTGGATTTCTATTCATGAATACTGGGACATGGTGCCGGAAGAGAATGATCTGGCTACTTATGAACAGTGTATGGCTTTTACTAAAGATGTTGGGCATGCAGTTGATGAAGTTAGAGGACTGCTAAAAGCAATGAAATTGGATAAAAAGATTAAAATTGCCTTTGATGAATGGAACCTCAGAAGCTGGCATCATCCTAATGTTCACACAATAGAACAGGGTGTTGATAAAAAAGATTATCTGGACCCAAGAGATAAAAATGATGATAACAGTCAGTACACGATGGCAGATGCGGTTTTTACAGCCTGCTTTTTAAATGCAATGAATAGAAATTGTGACATTGTTGGTATGGCTAATTTTGCACCAGTTTTAAATACAAGAGGCTGTATCTACAGTTATGATCAAGGAATAGTTTTAAGAACTACCTATCATGTATTTGATTTATATGTTAATTATCTTGGAGATACAATTATTGACCTCTGGACTGATCAGCTCCCTCAGATGACAATAAATGATAAACAAGGTAATGAAGTTGAAGTAGAAAGTTTAGATTTACTTGCTACCAAATGGTCTGATAAAGAGGGAATTGCTATAGCAGCTGTAAATAAAGCCCCTCAGGAAGGTCAGCTGTTAGATCTATCTATTGCTGCTGACTATAAGGAAGCTAAATTATTTTATATTAGTGGTGAAAATAAAGATTCTTATAATGATGTTGATAAAAATGAGGTCAAAATAATTGAGGAAGATTTGGGAGAATTTGCTGGTAATTTAAAGTTAGAATTAAAACCTCATTCTGTTAATATTATTCAACTTAAATAGCTTAAATAACAAAATAATTGAATTGATTAATTTAAAATTCTAAAAAGTTAAAAATATTGTAGTATAAAGTAAAAAAATTGTAGTGACTATTTATCTAAATTATCTTAAAATTAACTTAAGTTAATAAAATTAAAAATAGGAGGAATAATTATTATGAAAAAATCTTTGCTTATCTTTTTAGTTTCAACAATGCTGCTTATGTTTACTTTTTCTGCTGCGGCTGAGACTACAACTCTTACTTACTGGACTTTTCAGGAATTACATCAGCAGTTTTTTGAAAAACAGGTTGAACTCTGGAATGAGAATAATCCCGATAATCAAATTAATTTAGAGTCAACAGTTTATCCTTATGATCAAATGCATAATAAGTTATTGATTGCTCTGCAGTCGGGTGTTGGTGCTCCAGATATTGCAGATATTGAAATCAGTAAATTTGCTAATTATTTAAAGGGAAGTAATCCACAATTAGTGCCTGTTAATGATGTAGTTGATTCACTTATGGATAAGATGATTACAGCAAGGTTTGAGAACTATGCCAAAGATGGCAAATATTATGGAATTCCCTTCCATGTTGGAGCCACTGTAATGTATTATAATATGGAAATGATGGATGCTGCCGGTGTAGATATTGATAATATTGTTACCTGGGATGATTATGTTGAAGCAGGTAAAAAAGTAAAATCAGCTCTTGACAAACCAATGACTACAGTTGAGGTTACAGAACACTGGACACTGTATCCAATGATCAGTCAGATTGGTTCTGATATTTTTGCAGAAGATGGCAGTGTTATTTTAGATAATGACAAAAACGAAAGAGTTTTAACATTTATTAATGACATGGTACACAAGTCCGAAATAGCTGTACCAGCTCCTGGTGGATTCCACCACTCAGAAGAGTACTGGGCTTTCATGAATGATGAAGGGGCAGCTTCCTTAATGATGCCACTTTGGTATATGGGAAGATTTGTTCAGTATATGCCTGACCTAAAAGGTAAAATGGCTATTAGACCTCTACCAGTCTGGGATAAAGGTGGAAACAGATCTGCTGGTATGGGTGGTACAGGTACTGTAGTTACAGTTCAGAGTGATAAAAAAGAACTGGCTAAAAACTTCCTGGTTGAAGCAAAGTTATCAGTACAGGCATCACACAAATTATGGACTGATCTTGGTTTTGATCCTGTAAGATGGGAAGTCTGGGATGACCCAGTTATGTCAGAGCCTAATCAGTATACAGAATACTTCCAGAATGAAGATATTTTTGGAATGCTTTTAGATATTAAAGACGAAATTAATCCTACTATGATTACAGAAAAATACCCACAGGCAATTGATCTGCTGAAAAAGAATGTATCTTTCAAAGTCATTAAAGAGCAGAGTCAAACACCTGCCGAAGCTTTAAAAGATGCTGCAGATGAGTTAAGACAGTAGTTAATTAATTAAAATAAATTATTAAATAGACTAAAAGGTTCGGCTCTAATCTTAAGAAAATTGAATGATTAAGTTGGATCTTTTAGTCTTTTATTAAGGAGAATTTCTATGCAGATATTTAAAAATTTTTATGAAAAATACATTAACTCGAAAAAAGTTGCTCCCTATATTTTTGTTTCACCATTTATTTTGGTCTTTTTAGTATTTTATTTATATCCTATAATTTCAACAGTAATTATGAGTTTTCAGGAGATTGGATTTGGGGAAGCAAAGTTTATTGGACTGGCAAACTATAAAAAATTGTTTAACGTACATTATAAAAATGCATTGTTAACCAGTACCAATTATACTTTCTGGACAATTTTAATTTTAGTTCCTTTGCCGATTATTTTGGCAGTGTTTTTAAATAGTGATAAAACAAAATTTACTAACTTTTTTAGATCATCAATTTTTATGCCAGCTTTAACATCTGTAATTGTAGCAGGTATGTTTTTTAGATACGCTTTTGGTGAGCAGGCATCAACTCTGGCTAACTCAATTATTGGTATTTTTGGTTTAGAACCTATTACCTGGCTGCAAAACTATATTCCGGCAATGATAGCTCTGGTTGTTTTATGTGTCTGGCGCTGGCTGGGAGTAAATATAATTTATTTTTTATCAGGACTGCAGAGTATTCCCGAAGAAATTTACGAAGCTGCAGATATTGATGGGGCAAACAGCTGGGATAAATTCAAATATATTACTATTCCTTCTTTAAAACCGGTAATTATTTATGTAATAACAATCAGTGTTTTTGGAGGTTACAAAATGTTTGCAGAAAGTTATGCTTACTGGCAGACAGCAACTCCAAATGATATTGGAATGACAATAGTTTCTTATATTTATCAGACCGGTTTTAATAATTTCAATATGGGTTTTGCTTCGGCAATTGGTATTACCCTGTTATTGATTGTATTAGTAGTTAATATTATTCAGCTCAATATATTTGGATTGTTCAAAAAGGAGGAACAGTAATGTCAAATAGTAAAGTTCAAATTACAGCTATAATTTTAGTTTTATCATTTTTTGCCTTTTTTGCTCTGGCACCATTTTTCTTTATGTTAATTTCATCCTTTAAACCAGGAGACCAGATTATTAAAAATGGAATCAGTGCCAGCATAGATTTTGATATCATGTCTTTGCAAAACTATAAGACTTTGTTTACAGAAAGAAGTGGAATTTATCTTCACTGGTATAAAAATAGTGTATTAATTACAACAATTCAGACAGCTGTAGCAGTGTTTTTAAGTTCCTGGGTTGGTTATGGTCTGGCTGTCTATGAGTTTAAAGGGAAAAATTTAATCTTTGTGCTGGTATTAGTTTTAATGATGGTACCAATTGAAATTTTAATATTACCCCTCTATAAACTATCTATAACTTTAAAAATAATTGACAGTTATGCCGGGGTAATATTGCCCTTTATTGTCCCACCAGTTGCAGTTTTCTTTTTCCGGCAGTTTGCAGTTGGTCTGCCGACAGAATTAATTGATGCAGCAAGAATTGATGGTGCATCTGAATTTGCAATATTTTTCAAGATTATGATGCCTCTAATGAAACCGGCTTATGGAGCAATGATCATTTTACAGGCGATGTTTAGTTGGAATGCTTTTGTCTGGCCGCTAATAGTTCTACGTTCAAATGAAAACTTTACTCTTCCAATTGGTCTTGCTTCTTTAATTACTCCATATGGTAATAGTTATGATATGCTTTTTTCCGGGGCAGTAATTTCAGTTGTACCGATAATAATTCTGTTTATGTTTAAACAAAATTCATTTATTTCTGGTTTAACAGTTGGAGGAGTTAAAGGATAATAAGGAGAGTCAAAATTGCAGCTAAAAATTAAAACTTTGTCTCAAAATAATATACTAATAGGATTGGCATTATTAACTATGTTATTAGTCTTTTATAGTTCAGCTCTGGCATCTGACCCGGTAATTATGGAAGAGAATTTTAAAATTAAAGATCTGGAAAAAATTAAGCTTAAAGTAAAAGTAGGAGAAAAAATTACTTTACCCAGTCAGTTAAAGGTCGAATTACAGCAGGGAATTACAGCTCAGTTTCCTGTTGTTTGGGATGAGACTGCTGATTTAATTTATCGGGAAAAAGGAAATTACCAAATCAAGGGGAAATTAAAAATCCAAAACTATCCGGATCCCTTAATTGAACAACGAGCTGATCCATTTATTTATAAACATCAGGATGGCTATTATTATTTCACTGCTTCTTATCCAGAATATGATCGAATAATTTTGCGCCGCTCAAAAACTATTGCAGGATTAAAAGATGCTGAAGAAAAAGTTATCTGGTGGAAACATCAGGAAAAAGAAATGAGTAAGCATATCTGGGCTCCAGAACTGCATTTTATAAATGGAAAATGGTATATTTATTTTGCTGCTTCCAGAACTGATGCGATCTGGGCAATTAGACAATATGTGCTGGAAAATGATTCAGCCAATCCACTCCAGGGTGAGTGGAAGGAAAAAGGTAAACTTAAAATGAATTTTGAGGAATTTACTCTTGATGCCACTAGTTTTACTCATCAAAATCAGAGATATTTAGTCTGGGCGCAGAAGAAATATGGTGATTCGAATTTATATATTGCAAAACTAAAAACCCCCTGGCAAATAGAAGGAAAACAAAGACTGATAGCTGAGCCAATTTACAGCTGGGAGCGTAAAGGCTTTAATGTAAATGAAGGTGCAGCTGTTATTAAGAAGGGAAATAAAATATTTATCACTTATTCTGCAAGTGCTACAGATGCCAATTATTCTGTTGGTCTTTTAACTGCTGATCAGGACAGTAATCTTTTAGATCCTGATTCCTGGTCAAAATATGATAAAGCTATTTTTAAGAGTAGTAAACTTACTGAGCAATTTGGTCCCGGTCATAATTCTTTTACAGTTGATGAAAATGGAAATGACATTCTAGTTTATCATGCCAGATCATATAAAAAAATTAACGGTGATCCCCTTTATGATCCCAATCGCCATACAAGAGTACAGAGAATTTTCTGGGATCAAAATAATAACCCTGTTTTTGGAATTCCAGGTTATAAAATTGAGGGGGATAGAGGTGTTGTAGCAGAAATTACAGTTGAATAATTAAAATTATAAGCTTAAGTATAAATGAATAATGATAAAATAAGACCTCCTTTATAACAAAGAACTCTCAGCTGAGAGTTCTTTGTTATTTAAAGTAATTTTTTTGCTAAAAAGCTGTTTAATCAGTTTTAAAATGATATAATATTATTAAATGCAAAGAGAAAGCAGCGATAAAAATGGATAATAATTTAATCATCAAAATAAAATTGAAAATTTATAGTTATCTCAGAAAAACTCATATCCAAAATAGGTTAATTGTTTTGTTTTTAGTTCTATCTCTTTTCCCAATGTTAGTAACCGGTATTTATTCTTATCAGAAATCAAGTCAGGCAATTCACGATAAAATTAATACATATTCAGTTGAAGTAGTAAATCAGGTTGCTAAAAATATTGAAGAAGAATTGACCAGAATGGAATATCAGACTATTGAGATAGCATTTTCAGAACTGGTACAGAACACGCTCAGCAATTATGAACAACTGAGTGAATGGGAAATATATGATGCTAGATACAGAATGCGGGCCGATATGGTGAGAAAATTTTCTTTTTCTGAATATATTTCTGATGTTCAGCTCTTTACTGATCAGGGAGATAAAATTATTGCTTATGGAGATACAGGATTTACTTTAACTTTTAAAGATAAGTTTAGAAATAATTTACTTGCAGAGATAAAAAATAGTGATGGAGCTCCTGTCTGGAAGGCAGTTGATTTTAGAGATGAGCTGCATCAGGTAAGCAGAGTGTATCCCGAAAATACACCTGAGAAATCTTATGGAATAATTATCGGGAGGACAATTAAAGAATTATATAAAGGAACACAGCTTGGTTCTGTTATTATTAGAGTTAATGAAAATTTATTTTCTGATGTTTATAGAAATATTGATCTGGGCGAAGGAACTGAGATTTTTATAATTAATTCTGCTGGAACAGTTGTTTCGACAAGGAATAATGATATTGCTTTTAATGAAAAGTATCCAGAATTTAACTTGATTAATAAAATTAATGAAAATTCTAAACAGACAAACACTACCTTTGAGTTAAATATTAATCAGGATAAAAATTTAGTTGCTTTTTCACCAATCAAGGATACTGATTGGTTTATTGTAAGTACCATTCCTTTTTCATATTTAAATCGTGAGACCGGTCAAATAGCAAAGGATATTATGGGAGTTAGCTTGATTATTTTTATGTTAGCAATCTTTTTATCATATTTATTTACAAAAAGTATATCAGATCCTTTAAACAAACTGGTTTCTGCGATGAATCAGGTCGAAGATGGTAATTTAGAGGTTCAAATAGAGGATTACCAGGCACAGGATGAATTATCGGAGGCCAGCAATAACTTTAATCATATGGTAGTTGAATTAAAGGAATTGCTTGAGGATGTCAAGGAAAAGGAAAAACAAAAAAACAATTTAGAATTCAAGGCATTACAGGCTCAGATTAATCCGCATTTTCTTTCTAATATTTTAAATACAGCCCGCTTACTTGCTGATATGCAGAATGCCGATAATCTTGAGAATTTTCTTTCCTCTGTTATTAATTTACTGCATTTAAGCATGAATAATAAAGAAGATTTTATAACTGTAAATAAAGAGATAGAGTATTTAAAAAGTTATCTTAATATCCAGCAGTTTAGACTGCATAATAAGTTTGATGTAAAATTTGAGATTGAAAAAGATTTATTGAATTATAAGATCCCTAAATTTTTACTGCAGCCGGTTGTAGAAAATTCTATTATCCATGGGATAAGTGGAAAAAGTGGGCAGGGTTTAATAGAAATAAAGGGTTTTAGCCAGAAAGAAAGAGTTATTTTTACAATTACAGACGATGGTATCGGTATTTCTGAAACGGAAATTAATAGTTTATTAAATAAGGAAAGAAAAAATAAAGATCAATTTTCTGGGATTGGAATTAACAATGTAAAAGAAAGAATAGAGAATTATTTTGGTAGTGAGTACGGTATTGAAATTGAAAGTTTAAAAGGCTATTTTACTACAGTTAAAATTATTTTGCCTGAGATTGATTAAGCTTAAGAAATATATTAATTTATTTTAGAAAGGATATCTAAAATGTTAAAAGTTTTGATAGTTGAAGATGATATTTTCGATTATACTCATCTTAAAAATATAATTGACTGGAATCAAGAAGGATTTCAAATTTCTGAACAGATTAAAAACGTAGAAGCTGCAAAAGAAAAGTTGTTTGAGCAAAGCTTTGATATCTTAATTACTGATATGAAGATGCCGGGTCAGAGTGGAGCAGATCTTATTCAATTTGTTTCAGATAATTTTCCCGAACTTAAAACTATTGCTCTCAGTGGTTATAAGGAATTTGATTATGTTAAACAAAGTTTAAAAGCAGGTGCAGAAGATTATATTTTAAAACATGAATTAAGGCAGGACAATTTACGTCAGGTTTTAGCTAAAATAAAGAAAGAAATTAATAAACGCGATCAAAAAGAAGATAGTAACATTTTTGAAGAAAGTTTCTTTATGGATCAAAAAGAAATTTTAGTTCAAAATTTTGTTGAAAAACTAATCAGAGGTCATTTTAATAATAAAAATGAGTTAAAAAGACAGATACAATTATTATCTTTAAATTTTGAATTAAAAAATATAGTAATTACAGTTGGACAGTTTGATAATTATAAAGTTTTGCAGGAGAAATATTCAGAATCAAAGTTGATGAACTTAAAAAGATCTTTTATAAATATGGTAGATGAAATTCTTAGAGAAAATGGAAAATCTTTTGCGGTTTTAAAAGATGAAAAAAAATTTCTCTTCTTATTTTCATTTAAAGATAATAGTGAGTTGAAAATTAATAACAGTATTGCTTCAGCTTTAAATAGAATAAAAACAGCTTTAAAAAATTATTTGAATATTACTGCCAGTTTTGCTGTTGGAAATATACTAAAGGATCCTTTGAAAATAGGCGAAAACTATCGAGAAATATTAGAACTTCTGGGAGATAGATTTTACCAGGGTAAAGATATGATAATTTATCAAAATCAAAATAATAGAGTTGATAATCAGCAATTTAATCTTGACATTAAAACAGAAAAAGCTTTGCAAAAATATATTGATCAAAAAGATTATAGCTCCTTAAAATTGGAATTGGAAAGCATATTTAATAAAATTTATCGAATTAAGCCAGGTTTATCAGTTGTAAAAATGACTTTTATTTCTTTAATTAATATAGTGAACAGTAAAATTAAAGATAAAAATTTAAAGAAGGAAAAGATTTTTAAAAACACTGGTAATCCATACCAGAAATTAGAAGAATTCAATACTCTAAAAGAATTTAAGATCTGGATTGAGGAAATTTACAATAATTTGATTATTGAATTGAAAAATAAAAATAATTATTCTGATATTATAAATAAAACCTTATTGTATATGAACAAAAATTATGATAAAGATATTACTTTAAGCAGAGCTGCTTCTGAAATAGGAGTTAGTTACTCATATTTGAGTAGGAAATTTAAAGAAGAGTGTGGACAGGGGTTTAGTGATTACTTAAATCAACTGAGAATAGAAAATGCTAAACAATTAATTGAAGTTGGAGATAGTAATATTAAGGAAATTGTTAATCAGGTTGGTTTTAATAATTATAATTATTTTTTTAAGGTATTTAAAGATTCAGAGGGAATGACACCAAGTGAATATGAGCGAAAAAGCCAGAAATAAATTTTAGAAAAACTACCTCTTAAATGGTGGTTTTTCTTTTTTTTTATTAAAAAACAGCAAAAAATCTGAAATTTCTTGCAGGAATTTTTGATTGAGTATAGAATAATGATTATAGAGAGTTAATTTAAGGCTTGAATTAATATTTGGTTTATAAAAACTTATAATAAGTATTAAAAATATATTTTTTATTTAAAAATCTAACCGATTAGATTTTTAAAAATTCAAACTTCTAAACGGTTAGAAATATAATTTAATTATTATAAAGTTAATAATTAATATAATTGGGGAGATAGATTATTATGGTTACAATCAAAGACGTGGCAAAAAAAGCAGGGGTTTCTGTAGCAACAGTTTCTGCTGTAATAAATAAAGATTCTGATGTCAATGTAAGTGAAAGACTTTCAAAAAAAGTAATTACTGCCGTAAATGAACTAAATTATCGGCCAAATAGAATTGCCAGGGCATTATCAAAAAAAGAAAATCCAATGATAGCCTATGTAGTTCCAACAATTAGGAATCAATTTTTTTCGCAGATTGGTCATTACATTGAGAATTTTGCTTTCGAAGAAAAATATGGAGTATATTTATGTAATACACATTCTAAAATAGAAAGAAGTGATTTATATTTAAATAATTTGATCGAAAATAGAGTTAGTGGAGTGATAGTAACTTTAACCTGGGAAATTATGACCAGCAATTTTATTGAGAATCTTCTAGAAGCAAATATTCCTGTGGTGGGTATGGCTGGAGCTCGGAAAAGAGATGATATTGATACAGTGTTAATTGATGATCAGGAAGGAAGCTATAAAGCCGTTGAATATTTAATTAAGAATAATAGATCTAGCATTGCCTTTATTGGGGTGGAGGAAAGTAAAACTACTGAAATTAGATATTCTGGTTACAAAAAAGCATTAAAAGAAAATAATTTAAAATTAGATGAAGATTTGGTTTCAATTCAAAAAGATTTTGACAGAGAAGATGGATATCAGGCAGCAGAAGAATTGATTGAAAATTATGGAGCAATAGATGCCATTTTTGTTTACAATGACGTAATGGCTTCTGGAGTAATTGATTATTTAAATCATCAGAAAATTAAGATACCAGATGAAGTTGCAGTTATTGGTTATGATAATAGTGTAGCTTCTTATACCAGACCAAAACTCACTACTGTAGCTTTACCAAAGTTCAAAATGGCAGAACAATCGATGAAATTATTATTTAATAGAATTCAGAATAATAGTAGGGATGAATATCAGAAATTGTTGATTCATCCAGATTTAATAATTAGAGAAACTACTTAAGGCTTTATAAATTGAATGATTAAAAATCAATATGATTTTTTGCTAAATATTTTTTTAATTTATAGGTGTTTGCAAAATAGGCAAAGAAAATAGTGAAAAACTGTAAGTGATGGGTTTAGTTCAATTTTTAGATTTAAAAAAATTGAATAAGGAAATGTTCTAATAAAATTAGACATGACAAAATGAACC
>Ga0182234_10171_pt1 | contig 24065 bp, 28 predicted proteins | sample hydfratesGB_TM_A_FD_145595 | JGI IMG/M metagenome (GOLD analysis project Ga0182234, IMG submission 145595) | Subsurface microbial communities from deep shales in Ohio, USA - hydraulic fracturing test GB_TM_A | ecosystem: Environmental > Aquatic > Deep subsurface > Shale gas/oil reservoir >...
CAAAGAAAAATTTTATGTTATAATTTATAATTGTTATGCCGAAGTGGCGGAACTGGCAGACGCGCAGCGTTGAGGGCGCTGTGGGCCTCGGCCTGTGTGGGTTCGAATCCCACCTTCGGCACCATTTAAATTTAATAAGATAATTTACCCCCAAGTTTTCCCTGGTAATTCAGGTTTCTTGGGGGTTTTTGTATATTAGATATATTTATGATTTTTGTCTCTGCCGCCATCTTGCCGCCCAAATCCTTATAAACTATATAAAACTGCATTTTTTCTTTCTTTTATAGTATCATTATTTTCATTAATAAACTTGGATAAATCATTTGCAGCTTTCTGTTGTAGATCATCACTTAAATGAGAATATAAATCCATCGTCATAGAAATAGAAGAATGACCTAGTCTTTCCTGTACTACTTTTGGATTGGCTATCTTAATTAAAAAGCTAGCCATTGTATGGCGAAGATCATGCAACTTAACTTCTTCTAATCCAACTGCTTTAGCAACTCTTTTAAATCTTCTGGTTACAGTATTAGGATTACAATACCTCCCATCTTTTTCACAAAAGACAAAGTTAAACCTATCATTATAATTATTACCTAGATTTAATTTATTCTTTTCTTGCTCTGATTTTATTTTATTTAATATATTCACAGTATCATCAGTTATAGATATACTTCTAACAGATGACTTAGTTTTTGGTTCTGATAATTCAATTCCTTGAGAAGTTCTTTTTAATGCCTGAACTACAGATATCTTTTTATTTCTCAAATCTACATTTTCCCATTCTAATCCAATCATTTCTCCTCTTCTCATACCAGTAGAAACAGCTACTAAAATATAATCATGAATCCATAATCCTCTGGAATAATCTAATATTTGATTTAATTCTTTTCTGCTCAAAAATCTGTGCTTTGATTTTTTCTTTTTGGGGAGTGAAATTAAATTGACAGGATTTCTTTCAATAATTTCTAATCTCTGTGCATATTCAAAAATTGAATTAAGCAAATTATGATGCATTCTTACAGTTGAAGCTGATAGACCTCCCCCACTCATTCTTCCACTATTTAGTTTTTTAGTTTGATATGATTCGATATGCATTGGTTTAACTTTTTTAATAGGCATTTCTCCAAAAGCTGGTTCTAAATGATTATTAATTATTCTTCTATATCTGTCAGCTGTTCTGGTGGCTACATTATGCTGATGAGTATTCAAATATTGTCTCATTAATTTTTTCATTTTCATTTTTGAATATTTATCTATATTACTTCCGTCTTTATATTTTTGTATTAATTCTGCCATTTTTCTTTCTGCTTCTCTTTTGGTTCCATTAAAAGTTTTATACTTTCTCTTTCTCTCTCTAGTAACAGAATCACGTTCTAGTTCTATTACAATTTGCCACTTCTTTCTTCCTCTTTTTCTTAAGTGTGCCATTTTTAAATCTCCTCCTTAATATAATAAGGATGGTCATCTCAATTAGAAATAACCATCCTTAGTGATTAATTCATATTTTTAATAACTGATCATCAGGTTGAACATTATCTTCTTCATCAAATAACCAAAGTAAGAATTTATCTCGATGAATAATAATGCTTCCCCCTACTTTTTTTGCCGGTAATTCTCCGCTACTTAATAAATGATAAACTTTACTTCTTCCGAACGGCAATATTTCTATTAAGTCAGTTGGAGTCAATATTAATGGTAATTTTTCTCTGTCCTCTTTAATCATGTCTTTTAAAATTTTAGTTTCATCTAACATAGTAAATCCTCCTGATTAATTATTTATTATTCTCTCAAAAAATATTTGCTGAGTCTTTCATTATTATCTTCTAAAATATTTTTTCTTAATTATGATAAGTTTTATAGAATAAGTTTAATCACCACTTTTTCCTCCCTCTTTAAATTAAATTTTGTCTTTTAAATCATTTCTAATTCTTTGTTAGCGAAACCAAAATAATTATTCAAAAGATTATTAGTATGTATTTGAAATAATTTATTAAACAAGAACCCTGTTAATTACTAATATAATATATAATCATAATTTGATTTATAAAAAGAAGATTGATATAATTCTTTGATGCTAATTTCATCTAATTTATACGCTGCTATTTTTATTAAACCTTGAATCATAATATTTTTTTATTAATTATGTAAAATTGTCAATTGTCAACTTAAATTCAATAGATATTATTTGAATAATTTTTTTAAAATGTAATCGGGGGAAGTAATAAACATATTTATCATTGCTGCTTTACAATTCCCGGTAATTTCAGTTTACAACAAATAATTACAAACCTAATTACATCTGCAAATCGGGCTAGATTGCATATTTTTTATCCCAGCATTGAGCTTCTTCGTTCTTATGGCAAATCACCATTTACAGATTCTACCTTAAGGTGAACACCCTGTCACTGTTGACTTCTACATGATACATACCATAAAATAGATAGAACTTTCATCTACTATTAGAATAATTTGTGGAGCACACATAAGAAAATCGTCAGCAAATAAATGCTGACGATTAGAAAAATATTTATTGGTAAAAATAACATCATATTTTAAAATTATTATATTATTGAAATGATAATAAATATACTGATTAGACTTATATCACTTTTCTGGACATAATATAATTCTTTTGTTAAATATTTATTTTAAACTCTTCTTAAATACCATTTTTCAGTAATAATTAACCCACTCGGGTTGATTTTTCCCCACCGTTTTTTCGACTGCACTTATCCAATCAGCTATCTGTTGTAATTTTTCTTGTAATTCTTCGACAGGCATTTCATTCTCATCTGCTAAGTCCCACAAGTTTTCAAGTGCATATTTTACTCCTTCTTTTGGATAAAAAATGTGGTCCTGTCTTAAATTCATAATAAAAGAGCCTTCACCGTTTTTTTCACATTTACCGTTTATTGCTATATTTTTCACATTCCAACCATCTATAGTCCTTTCCATACGATATGTATCCGTATGTCCCCATCTTCTTGAATATACTGCAAATGTTAGAGGTTTATTTAAATTTATATCACCCTTCATAGACATTTTTACTCCTCTTCCTTCCATTTCTTTTAATAATGCAGTAAGCATATGATAATGATAGTAAAAATCTATTATATTATTCTCTGGTATTTTTTGACTGTTTGTCATTAAGTGTTCAGGTAATATAGGTAATAATCCCCAATGGAGAATCGGAATAATCGGTTTTATCGCTTCAAAAATAGTATTGAATTTATCATGTTGAAATCTCAAACTTTTACTCTTTTCACTTTCAAGATAAAATCTACCAAAACCCTTATTAAAAAGAACTTTAGCACTTTCTAAATTTTTAAGAGCGTCAGTATGTTTATTTAATATCTGATTGATGTTTTTTTCTATTTCGTCTCTAATTATATATTTATCTTCATCCAACTTTCGAAAAAATTCGTCTATATAATAATATAAATCGCTGGTTCTAAAATAAAAAATAGTTGATAATTCTTCCTTAGAAAATTTACTGTTAACCCTAAATTCATTGTTCAATAAGACTTTTGCTATTACTATTAATAAATTACGTTTTCTAGCATCTGAATAACTTACATTTTCATGTATATAATCACTCATTATCTTTCCTCCCTACAAGCATTTATATCAAATATTTGACATCCCCCATGACACAAATTATATTTATCACAATTAAAGCATTCTATTATTGGATTTTTCTGATTACCCGGAGTAGATAATTTTTCGCGAAGTCTTCTAAACTGTTCGCTATAAACCCATGCCTCATGTAGCGACTTTTCTTTTAAATCAACTCCAGTTACATCAGTACCTTTTAAAAATGAACAAGGATAAAATTCTAGATCTTCTGATAAAAATGCTGAAAATCTCCCAGCTTCACAAAATTCTATTGACTCAGTAAAAAACTTATCACTAAACTGAACTAAAAATGATATCATACAACTGTCAAAGCCAATTTTACATAAATTAGTATTTAATACACTATCAACAAATTGATATAACAATTCCGAATTTCTTAAAGTAATAGATTTACTTGAATTGATTGGTTTATAATTTAAGAAAATAATAGCATTAATATCTTTCAATAGATCCCTATATTCATTAATAAGTTCTAAAGCACTTACAATAGTTTCTTTATTTAACATGACATGTATATTAACTTTAAGATTATTTTCTTTGCATTTTTTGATAACTTTGATAGCATCGGTGTATGGCGGATACCAACTAACAGCTATAGCTCCACAATATTTCTTAGTTGCTTTATATATTGGTGGAGTCAGACCTTGTCCATTAGTGGTATAAGATGGTATTAATCCATATTTTTTTGTTATTTTTAGTATATCAATAAAATCTGGATGTTGGTTAGGGTTTCCTCCACCTAAAGCAACCTGTAAAGTTCCAATTCTCGATGCCTGTTTAATGACATATTCGTAATTTTCTAAACTCATGTGTTTTCCATTTCTATTAGAATTTCTATAGCAAAAGCTGCAATTTCTTTCACAATAATTTGTTATAGAAATATCTAGTAATTCAGGTCCTCTTTTATTCCAGAAAGGATCTTTGTTGTTCTTGCCTTTACGAATCAAAGTTCCATTTTCTTTGTCAAATAATACAAAATAAGAGCTATCTTTATATTGCCGTAATATCCATTTACTCATTACCATCCGCTTATTTCTCCATTAAAATAAATATCATCTTCACATATTAAAAAACTTTCCATACAGAAAAATACCTCTGCTGTTGAACTACCATCTGAGCTTATCTTACCATAATATACATCTCTATCACTATTTATTAATTCCTTTACCTTAAAAATAACGTCTTCATCATAACCTTCTGATTCAAGAAATTCTTCAACAGTTTTATTATCTTCCTTGCAATCTTTCATATACTCTGAAATTTCTTTTTTATTATATTGAATTGAATCAAAAAAATCATTAAATAATTGTGACAACGGAAAATCTCCGGTTACACCAATCTTATCCATGAAATTATTTTTATCCAATTCTCCCTTTATAGACAGGATGAAAGATGTAGAAGAACTGTTAGTTATAAAATCCTCTTTAATTTTCATATATCTATCCCCTCCAACATTTCATTAAAAACCTTTATAAAATTATCTTCATATTCAAATAAAGTTTTTGTATTATAATTATTTCTATTTAAATTTAATTCTAATAAAGTCTGCTCCTGATGAATGTCAAAATCACCAATATCTTTTCTAGAAAATAACTTTTTATGATATAAAAAATCATTAAAACTATTGTATTCATCATTATAAAAGTCATTATAATCTTTTTTTAAGTCTACAGCATTATAAAAAACATTATTAAAAATTGTTACTACATATTCTGCTGCAAACGATCCTTTTTTTACTTTAGCCTTCTTTAAATATAATTCTTTTATTTTATCTAAGTTGTATTTCTTTTTCATAACACAATAATAACTTTCGCCTAATCTAAAAATTTTCATTCTCATCCTCCCCGTGTATCATTTCCATAAACAAGGCTAAATCGATATTCATATCATTACTAAATGAATTTGTATTATATAAATCATCTAATTTTTCTCTAGTTTCGATATTAAGATTATTAATTTTCAAGAGATCATTTAGTAATTCTTTTATATTTCCATTAATATTTTCAACTGGATAGTTATTCATATCTTCTAAAAGATTAATTGCAATTTTAGGACTACTTAATATTAATTTTCTCCACAATTCCCTTGTGCCGTAATAATCTAAATCAGTAAGATATAGGGTTAATTTAAATATTTGCTTATGATTTTTATTCCAGTTTGGATCATCAACATTGTATATCAAGTTCTCTAATAAATCATTATATGGGAAGACAGCTTTTTCTTTATCATAATGATATCTATATATTGAATCATTGTGAGTTTTAAACATTTTTTCAATAAAAATTTTATATTTTTTCAAATCATTTACAATTGTATCTAATGCTTTGAAAAGCAACGATATATTTATATTTTTAAAAAAACTAAAATCATATTTCATTAATAAATCACTTACAATATTCTTATCGTATTCCGATAAATTAATCAAATTCTCATACCATAATTTTTTATCCCCAATTGTCATCCATTTATCTTCTAATCCCCAGATGTAATCCCAATAAATTTCATTATATTTTGGTAGCTTTTCTATAATGGGTAATAAATCATCTTTTGAGATAGTACGTGCAAGATAAAAAATATATTTTGTGACACCTTCCCTTATTGTGCTTAACTCTGTTTGTAAAGACTCCCAAAATTCTATAAAAATTTCCTCATCATAATTCTTTAAAATATATTTAGTTAAACAAAAGTCTCGAAATTCATCAAATGTGAAACTAATTACAATAGATTTATCTTTTAATAAACCATTCTTAATTATTATCTCATCTTTAAAAATAACTTCATTATGTAACATTTTTAATAACAATTCTTGTTCATCAGAGGAAAAAATACTGGTAGGAATACTGAAAAACTTCTTATTTTCAAGCATATATTTTGAAATCTTATCTAATAAGGAAAAGACTATATCTTTATGATTTAAAATATCTTGTCTTGATTGATATTCATCTGCTTTCTTATCTATATACTGTTGAAAAACAGAATATTGATATACATCATATAAATATAGTTGTTTTTTTCCTTTATTTACTTCACAAAAAAATCTAAGTAAAAGAATATCGTCTGTTAGTTTCCTGTAAGTACGATCCATTAATGTATATTTTCGTATAGTAATATTAAAGTATTTTAAATAGCCATCGAAGATTCTATCTTTAAAATCATCACTTCTATAACTCATATTTAAATGTTTATATATATCTAGATAAGTTCCATTTTCTAACTCTGAAAATCTTTCTTGTAATAATTCATTTCTTGTTGTCATAATAATTTTAAGGAATGGATAATCCTTACTCTTTTCTAATAACTGCTTTATCTTCAAAGAAAAATTATCTAAAGTATTATTTTCATTTAAACCATCAATAATAATAACCATTGGCCTTTGTTGTTTCTTCCAAGAATTTCTTAGAACTTCTAATATATATTTTGTTGGTTTCTTGGTAATTTGCTTCAACTTATTAACAATTATGTCCCAAGGATCAGCATCAAAATCATAAGCATTATAATATAATACAAAATAATCTTTTTCTAAAAGAAAATTATTAGTATAATCACAAACAAAATTAGTCTTACCTTGACCTGCATTTTTAGTTAATAATAAAAATCTTAATTTAATATATTCGAGTTTCTTCTTTATATTAGCAAAGAAAAACTCTGCTGAATTATTTCTCCACTTATGCTTACTACGGTAATATTCATTTAATGTTAAATTATTTCTAGGCTTTTTGTTTAAACTTTTTATATTTTTTTCCATCAAACAAACATTATTATAGAATTTAATATATATTTTACTAAAATCTTTGGAATCAAAGTTTTCATTAAATTGGTTAAAGTTAATTTCTTCAAAACCCATAGACTTAAAGATTTCATTAAACTCTTTGAAATCAAACCCCTTTGCTAGACGAATTGCCTTTTTTAAAAATAACTCAGGATCAGCGAAATATCTTAAACATTCCTTATAATCACTTTCTTCAACAAAAATATCGGGGATATATTTTTTGCTATTTATATTCTTTTGAATCTGAACTTCCGTATAATTCCTTAAGCCAGTCTTAAGTTTTATGTAACAGTCACTTTTTCTAACATTATTTCTAGTTAATAGACTTCTAAACATATTAACTGAAGACATTTGAAGTCCTAAGATTCCTCCAGAATTTATAGATTGCATCTGTAAAATACCTACAATTCTATTATTAGAAAACACAGGAGTTCCTGACATTCCGGAATAATTTTGTGATTGGCCAGATTTTATATCTGATAAGTAATAATCCCATACACCATCTTCAGAAACTCCCTTTATTATTCCAACTCCAGTAGCTGAATGTTTTATTTGACTATCACTTATAAATCCCCTTATAGTCCATTTGGATTCATCATTTAAAATCTCATCAGAACAAAATATATCGGCTATATTTAGATTAATTTTTTTTTCTAATTCTAGCAAATTAACAGGACCTTCCTTATTTATTACTTTAGCTTCAATAGTAGTATCTTCCCATGATACTTTATGTTTATTACCACATAAAACATGCTCTGCAGTAATAACTAAATTATCCTTTATAAGTATACCCGTTCCATTTTTAATGAGGTTTTCATCCAGATAAGAATTGATTTTTACAATATATTCTTCAAACATATTACCATGTTTCTCCTTTCAATATTTAGTCTAAGTATATTTTTTTACACTTAAAAATAGCCTCATAATTATACTTATCCTGGTTTTTTATAAGAGTATCTTTTATATCTAAATCATAATTAAAGTGTAATTTTTTAAAATCACCTAACGCTAAATTAGCAATTAAATCTTTTTCAGGATGTCCATATTTTTTACCATTAGTTGAAACTAAAACATGGTTTCCTTTTGTCTCTTGAATTATTGAAACATTAGGTTTTAATGTTCCATGATGAGATATCTTAATTATATCATAATAAGAATCCAAATATTTTCCCCATAAATCACTATCTGAATCACCTGTAAATAACATTTTTATATCTTTATATTCTATTTGAACAACAATTGATGCTTGATTCACATAATTCATTGGTGCCATAGTTGATGTACCTAGCCAGCTTTCAATTTCTTCACTTTCTGTACCAATTAAGGTATTAGTTTTTGTGGGTTCTTCCATTTTTAGAATCATAAGCTTTTCATACAAATCCCAAAAAGTAGAGTTCTTATTAATCTTGTAATTTTTTCCAAACATTTTTATTAATTCTATATTAAACTCATGAGCTAGTTTATCAATTAAAAAATCATTGGGCGAAAGTACTGTTATAACAAAGTCTCCTAAATTTACAATATTATCATTTAACATTTCGCTATCATTCTGTTTTCTTCTAACAATTTGTCGTTGAAATTGATGATTAATAGGGTATCCTAGGTTAGCACATAATAACTCAAAACACTTGCTTTGTTTAGCTGATATCAATGGTTCTTCTTTATTTATTTGCATTTCCAGTTGTCCTTGAATTACTTTCATTTTTTTGTTTTGGTTTTTAGAAATCGTATTTACTTTATGATGCTCAAATACATTATTAGAAAATAATGTACTGAAAAAACCATTATACCATATATTATTTATTTCGATAATCTGTGGATTATTATATTCACCATTTTCTTCTAATAATTGAATAGCACCAGAAAGATGATCAGAATCAATATGTGTTACAATAAATAGTTTTATTTTATACCCGCTTTTACTTAATTTTAATAATAATGGTTTTAATTCTTGTTCATATGTAGATTTATATCCAGAATCAATTAAAATACATTCTTTATTATCAAACTCTATTAATATACAATCCCCACCTAAAGCTGGTATAAAGTGTAGTATATTACTACGACTTAACTGCACCATTTTATCCTCCAATCATTTAATAAATAAAAATAATTATACTAACATCAGATTCAATTTAATAATATATACTAATCAGTAATATAATTTCATGATACTAAATATATTACTCTAAAGAAGTACCAGTTCCTGCATAAAACTCAAAAAAATCTATTTCACCAGTCTATAAATTTTTTCTATATTTTATTTTTAATTGTCCATCTTTTTATTTACCATCAATTTCTTCTTTTATAACTTTATTATTTTAATTTAATAATAGACATTTTAAATCTAGTTTTTTATCTAATATAAAAATCTAACATCCTGATCAGCAAGTATAGAATATATTTTAAGATAATTAGAATCAGCCAATCCCAAATTCTTTCTCAATTTCCTTAAATCTTTATTAGTATTATACAACTTAGCTCCATAGGTATGCCTTAAAGTATAAGGAGAAACATCTTTACAGATAAATGCTTTATCAGCATATCTGGAGATCATACTTCTCATATATCTGGCTTGAATTATTTTACCCTCCAGAGTAGTAAAAACAAAACTGCAGTTTCCTATCTCTTTTTGCTGCCTATATTTCCATTCTTTTAAAGCATCAACAGCATCTAATGTTAAAAATAATTTTCTGTTTTGTGTTAAATTGTCAGATCTGATCATTAAACTGGATTCAATCAAATCAATATTTTCCCATTTAAGATTTAAAAGTTCTTTTGGTCTTAAGCCGGCTGTTAAAATTAATTTTATTAATGTATAATTTCTTAAACCAGTGATACATCTTTTGTTGGGCTGGTTAAGAATTGATTTTTCTTCATATTGATTTAAAATTTCCGGTAAATAATTCAAGTAATTATTCATGCTAAAATCCTCCTTTATAAGCTTCTATCACTATTGTTTAAGTAATATAGGTATTATATTTATAATAGGTACTATATCCAACCAGGCATAAAGGAGGGAAAGAAGGGTATATAGGCAGGTTTCGTGATAATTTTATTAACAAAAGAAAAAAAAGAGCTATCTTTTATTAGATAACTCTTGAGATAAATAATTATTCGTATTTGAATTTCACTGAAGAAGTTTGTCCATTATCCAATGTAACTTTTATCTTATAATTACCAGATTCTAAAACAACAGGGAACGCAGAAGAATTCCAACTTGGCTTAACCCGTCCAACATCACCATCAATTAAATATTCAGTACCGCTATCACCAATTGCATACAATAAATATTCTAATAAATTTGAGTCAAACTTTTCACCTGGATCAGCCCAAACCACTACAATAGCTTTTTCTCCCGAATCAAAAACATATTTTTCCTCTTCTAAAGTATAATCTTTTTTTAAGCCTTGTCCCATTGTTAATTCAATAGCAGCAACATTACCGACTAAAATAAACACTAGAAAAATAAGAATAACAGCAATATTTTTTATTCTCAACAATACTTTTTCCTCCCTTTTTCAAATATTTATCAACCCATTAATAAGTTCTAAGTAAAAAGTCAAAACTTTTAACATAATCTACTATTATATCTTTCTCCTTCTCTTTGATTAAATAATATCCTCCAGGATATGGCTCTTCTTTTTTTGATATCAATAAATTATATTTATTGTTCAAATCTGTCTTGGTAACAAACCAGTAAAAATTATTAGTTTTATTATATAAAACTGAAGCATCTTGATATTTACCATCACCCATATTAATCCTTTTATATTCAATACTATCAACAACCAAACCATGAGTATTATAGATTGCATCAACCACCTCTTCTGTTGTAGCATTAAGTGAACCATCAGAGACAAAAGCTCCAGCCAGAGTTGCCATAACTATCATTGTAGCTAAAATACCAGCTGCAATTTTAATTAAACCTATAGTCGGCTTCTTATCTTCCATAGATTCATTAGTTTCTTTCTTTATAAAATTATACAGATCAGTAATTTTCTCAAATACTATATCTTTAATTTTTTTTAAATCAATTTCTTCGATTTTGTCTTTCAAACTAGCTAAGATATCATTCATTTCTCTGCCTCCCTATTTTTGAACCTTAACAAGCAAAGCTTTAATTTTAGAAGTTCTTATTTGAAATTAAATTGAATAAACTATAAAAATATATTTACAACAAGGATTCCATATATCAAAAGCAAAAAACTATTCCCACCTGATAAACCACCTAATATAAGCCCACCTCCCAGAAATAAAATAGTACCAAAAAAGCCAAATACATAAATTGAAGCTATTATTGAAACTATAAATAGTATTAATCTTGAAGCTGATCCCATAATTGCCTCCCTTTTTAAATCACCATAATTTATTTTCTAATTATTCTTAATCAGTTTTATGATTTCATCATTATAGGTGTTTTCTGCATAAAGGAGCGGCTTGTTTCCATACTTATTGGTATAATTTGTATCAGCACCTTTATTAATTAATAGTTTAGTTAGTTCTAAATTCTCATTCCTTATAGCTAAAACAAGCGGTGTATAACCATGATCATTAACTGCATTAACCTCAGCTCCTTTGTCTATTAAATGCTCAGTCACCCTAATGTTATTTGATTTTATAGCATACATTAAAGGAGTATAATTTAAACTGTCTTTTGCATGAATATCAGCTTTCGGCCCAAATATAAATCCACCAGTTAGTTCTTTAATAATTTCTAGTTGATCTTCTTTTGCTGCTAGCATTAAAGCATTAACTCCTTCATTTAAAGTATTTGTACCCCCATTAACTAATTTAGCTTCTACATCTGCACCTTCATCGATTAATAATTTAGCTACTTTAGGATGATGATATTGAACTGCAATCATCAAAGGAGTTATTCCTTTAAAGAACTTTTCATTCATATTAGCTCCATTATCTATTAATAACTCTACCATCTTCAAATTTCCTTTTTGAATAGAAAGAAGAAATGGTGTAATATTCTGTTCTGTTAAATAGTTTGGATCTGCTTCAGCTTCAAATAAATGTTTAGTAATCTCAATATTATTTTTGTCTATTGCTGAAATTAAAGCTAAACCACCATTTTCTGATGATTTAAATTTAAATCCATTATCTATCAATGTTTTAATTATTTTAAGGCTGTTATTTTCTACAGCCTTTAAAGCCATAATATACCCATACTTTTTAAAATCTGCTCCCTCTTCAATTAAATATGTAGCTATTTTTTCATTATTTAAATTTATTGCAATTAATGTTGCCGACATATCATTATCATTTCTTTCATTGATATCTGCTCCCTCATCGATTAAAACCTTTAAAGTTTCTAAATTTCCCTGTTCAGAAGCATACATAAGCGCAGTATATCCATAATCATCCTGCAAGTCTAATTTTGCATCTTTATCTATTAAAATTTCTACTATTTCTGGTCTGCCGTGATAAGCAGCCAGCATAAGAGGGGTGCTATTATCATAGTTTTTTGAATTAACATCAGCATCAGGACCAGAAAAGAATCCTCCTAGTAAATCCTTTACTTCACCTTTATCACCCTGTTCAACTGCTCTAAATAGTTCGTAGTTGCTATCAGCATAAACAGTTAAACTTAAGCTGACCAGCAATATTAATAATAAAATAATTGCACTCTTTTGTTTCATTTTATCCACTCCTATATGTTATTTAAGTTTTAAAAAACGCTTATATACATTACAATTTAAATAAAATAAAGTAAAATCCTTCTTTTAATTCTAATTTTTTATACTATTTAAAACTATCCAGGTTTCTGAATCTTTAATAATTAAATTATTTTTTACATTAATTTTAAAATTTTCAGCTTCTTGTATCAGAAATTTATTGAATTCAGAATCATAACTGTTTATTTTTAATCCATCAGCTTTACTTTGTGCTAATATAATTGAATCAGCTTCCAGTCTTAAAGCGAGATAAAATAAATCATCAGTACCAATCTTTTCTAAAGCATCACCTCCCCTCATTAGTTCTACTAAACCAATTAGTCTGTCATCATTATCTAAAGCGATCATTCCTACCGCTTCTTCCTCTCCATTAATTTTCAAAACATCAACAAATATCTCTACTGCATCTTCTGGTTTTTTTATATGATTATTTATTCTGCAATCACTTCTCTTTTTATCATCAAATTCAATGCTATCAATTTTGAGCATCTAATAAACTCCTCTCTAGATATGATTTTCTTCCTTCATACTACTGTAATTACCATCATTACCAACTATAATATGATCAACTACATTGACCCCCAGTATCTTACCTGACTTAACCAGCTTTTTAGTAATATTAATATCATCACTGCTTGCATCTATATTACCACTTGGATGATTATGGCCTAATACTATACCGGCTGCATTCTGCAGGATTGCTCTTTTAAAGACCTCTCTCGGAGTGACTAAACTTGAATTTAATGTGCCGGTTGAAACTTCAAATAATCCAGTCACCTTATTTCTGACATCTATAGTCGCCATCACAAATACTTCTTCTGATCTTTTATCTAACTCTGCTACTTCAATAAATAAGTTTCTAGCAGCAATAGGATTATTAATAGTTTTATTTAAATCATATCTGCCACCATTTTCTTTAACTACTCTCAGTGAAAACTTTTGGATGTTTACCATTATTATCTACTCCTTTGTATTTGTTTTTCATTCTTTTTAGTCTAATTAACCTCTGTTCCTCAAGCAACTCCAACTCATCCATTGTCTCAGCGTATGGTCCTAAGGCTCTTTTTATTCTCCAGGCATCAGAAGGTACTCCATTAACAGGCACAGCTATCACCTCATCAGCTTTCACATACTTTTAGTTCTCCATCATCAATAATCAAATCAAGCACTCTATCAGTATCAACTTCTTCCGGAACCACCTCTATATCACTTAAGCTCTCAAAAGTTTCATTAGCATATTTATCAATCAATATTTCCAATAATTTAATCTGATCAAGCTGCAGCAGCTCAACTGCTTCTTTTTTATCTGCTGCTTCAACTATTAATTCACCACCATGATATTCTCTCCAGCTGCAATTAACTTTGAATTTAGGCATCTATCATCAACCTTTCTTTTTAGGCCATCTTTTTAAAGGTATTTAATATATTCTTTAGCTGTTTAAACTGACCATCACTTAAATCATCTATTGACAGGTTCTTATCTTTATCCAGGCCTTCCTTTTCTTTTACTTCCCTCAGGTAGGTAAATAAATCTTTTCTTAGGCCTTTATCATTGCCTATTAAATCTTTAATTTCTTTTTCTCTTTCAGAAAGTTCAGCTTCAATATCTATATCTATTTGAGTATCTTTCTTATCATCAGCTTTCTTCTTTTTCTTAAAAGGTCTTCTCGGCTTTTCTTTATCTTTCTCATTTAAACGCTGTACATCCATCTCCTCAGCTGTTACCAGGCCTGATACAGTAAAAGCTCTTTTTAAAGCCATTGATTCAGCTACCTTTAATATCATAGCTGATGGATACTGTGTCCAGACTCTGGTGCCGGCAAAGTATTCTTTAAAGGGAGCAAAGACATAGACTGGATATTCTCTATCTTTCCGGTAGACTAGGGCATAAGCACCAATAATATCGCCTCTATTGGTACCATATTCATGATCTATACCCTGAGCTTTTCTTCTAAACTTGTCATTTTCCCTAACCACATCTGATACCAGGCCATTGTATTCCTGATGTCTATCAGCTATCTTTAGATAACCATCTCGTGAGGTCATGATTGTTGGTTTGCCTTTAATCTTCCAGAAAAATATCTCTTTATTAAAAGGATCCAGTCCATAAGTTTTAGCTATATGCAGAAACATTCTCAGTTCATCTGTATTAGCATCACTGGCTACTGTTCTTTTTATAGTTTCTACTTCTTTTTGAGTAAAACTGATCAGTTCCTTATTTCTGCTTTCAATATCAACCACTTTATTTTGAGCAGCCATTTATATAACCTCCTTCAGCTTATTATTATCAATGCTTTCATTTAGAAAATATTGATCTAGAAATCCTATAATCTCTGATGCTATACTACTGATCCTTTTTAAGCTCTGCTTTAAATTATATGATTTTTTATACAAAGCTAAGTATTTGTCTGATTTTATTTCTACACCATAGTGGTCCATGACTATGAAGGCAGCTGCTTCTGCTTCCATCTCTTTAACCTCTTTACTCATATCCTTCCTGCTTTCTTTATCATGCAGCAGTTCATGTGCTGTTTCATGGACTAAAACACCCGATTTTTCAGTATCATTAAGCTTTTTATCTATTACTATCTTGCCACCCTGAGAATAGCCTTTTAAGCCTTCTTTCAGCTCTTTTATCTCCAAGTCAATTTCTTTAGTTTCAAGGAATTTCTTTAAAGGTAATAGGAGCTTGCTGTTAGTATCTTTAACTGCTATATCAATACTGGGCAGAGGCTTACCTTCAGTTTGGCTGACATCGAAAACACTTACCGGCCTGAAATACATTCTCTTAACTTCTTTTTCTACTTCTCTAAGCTGAACATTAACATTCTTTTCTTCAGTAACTTTTTTCTTATAAGTAAAAGGAGCAAGTATCGAAATAGCTTTTTCTCCTTTTTTAACATGACGATCAAACTTCTTCTGCCACTGCTTATAGCCAGCAACTAAAGTAGCCTCCGGTTTCTGCAGCTGAATTAGAATTCTATTTTGATAGCTGTAATTATGAAATTTAGCTAAAGTCTTAAGTATTTCTTTAAATTCGTCTGAATTCTGGACTAAATCAATCTTCTGATTAAGCTTCTTTAATAATTTTTTAGTTTTAGCTTTGCTCATTTAAATTACCTCCTTAAATCTAAAAAGAGCCCGGCTTAATAGCCAGGCTCCTATAGTTTATTTGCTTTTTATTCTTTGACTTTAACTTTAAATTTTTCTCCTCTTTCCGTAACTACAATTCCCCCTACTACTTCTCCAGTATCAGCCACAACTGCTTTACTGCCAACTATTCTTATTTTCTTTTTCAGCTTTCTTTTATCAACCTGCTTTTTGATTTTAATAGTATCTTGAAGACTTTTCTCTGCAAATTCTAATAACTTATCATTATCGTATTTCCATTTATCTCGCTGTTTTCTAAATTGCAGCTGGCCGAAGGGTAATTTATGAGTCTTAAGTTCCAGATCATCTTTTTTTAGCTGTTCAGCATAGACCCTGAGCAGACCTTCCATGTACTCAATATCATTATCCAAATTATCATTTTCAGATTCCAGCCACTGATTGACCTCATCTATTTCCTTTTGTATCTCTTCAATCTCTGTATCAGCAAACTCCTGATTCTCTTTCTTTTTCTGCTTTAGATGTCTGATCTTCCTTAAAGCCCAGTTAGCTTTTTGGTCATTATCAATAAGGAAATGGTTATTTTCTTTTTTCTGATCATTTTGTTGTCGCTGTAATTTAACTGCTTCCATAGTCAGCCTCCTTAGTTTTTAGCTCTAATTGCCTCTACATCATCTAAATTCTCACCACAGTAAGGACAGATCCAGGATTTCTTATTTGCACTGTAACTTCTTCTATTACATTCAGGACACTCTTTAACATACATTCATTTGCCTCCTATGCTGATTTAGAATTTATATAGCTATCTTTAACTAATTCCTGAAGCATCTGCTTTAATGGCTTTTCTCCCCGGTCTAAAACAGGCATTATGACAGCTTTTACATCTTCCTGATTATCCAGGATAAACAGAGGATTATTATTATCCTTAACCTTATATTTATCTCCATAATCTAATAGAAAATCATATTCTCGGTTAAACATTCCAATATCATTACCAGCTTTAAAGATTCTGACTTCATCTCCGGAATCATTTTGCTTATAGAAGTCAGTAATTACTGCTTCATATTTAGCATTACCAATCTGGCTGGTAACTGTTTTCGTATTTAGCTTATTTTCTCTAAATACATTAGCCCCGGCTGAAGAGATTGTTCCTTCAAAATTAAAGGGTATATCTGCAGTCGACTTATAGCTGTTATATTTAGCAAAGAACTTGCCAAATTCAGCTTCATTAAGCTTTACCATGACATAGGTGTCTGTTACGTTATATGATCCATCCTCAAACTTCTCAATTATCACATTATCGCTCTTCCTGATCAGCTTTGCTATTTCTTTACCATTAATCATTTTATCCACTCTCCTTAAATTTTTTTAGAAAAATAAAAAGTCCTGCCACTTAAGGCAGGTTAATAATTAGTTAATATTTAAATATATCCGGTAATTCCCTCCAAATTGCATCAAAACTGGTGTTATGTTGACTAGATATCTGTTCTACTGCTTTAGTTGCTTCCACCCCGAGAATGATTAATTTAATAGCTGCTGCAGCTAATGCTGCTAATGACACTGACATAGGTAATCCTCCTTTCTCTTTGATGGTATTTAAAGAGTTAATTCTTCTTGATCACCTATATAATATATAACTGTAAACTGGTTAAATTAATTCTGATGACAAAAATAATAGCCACCCTAATACAGGATGGCCAATTGTATGATCTCCTTATTTATTTGATCTATATCATCTGTTTCAGCTATAGTCTGTCACAGTTAGCAAGTTAGATGCTGTAAATATTGATTAGTTAGAAGCTATTCCTCCCGGTATAAGTTATAATCTTTTCCCAGCAACAGTGAACTTAATTAAATCAGCTGATTTAATCTCCCTTAAACTTCAAGAAGCAATTTCTGCTCTACCTGTTTCTCTATTTGCTCCTGTACAAATGCAGTATTCACAGCATAATACATAATTTTTGCTTGTGATGATAAATCTATCACCAGGAATAATATTTGCTTTAACTCAATATTTATTGCCTCAAGTATCGATTTCCAGCCTGGATTGAGTTGATTTTCAGTCTGCAGTTATAATTTTTCTAAGTCATTGTTGGAGTATTTTAGAGCAAAAAGTTTCCCCTTAAAAAAAAGCCATATATAAAAAAAATAAACCCCTTCAAAAATTTAAAATAAATATTTTTTTAATATAGGAGTTTAATATTTACTTGGTCTTTAAGTAAATATTAAACCCTATGGAGATCTTTATAAAGAAAAACATATTATGCAAAAAGAAAAAGCTTCTTACTCAGCCTAAACTGCCATAAAAATTTGAGTGGTCAAAATTACTGCAACAATCAATTAGCAGAATTAAATTTAGATCAAAATAATCAATCGAATTCGATTGCCCAAACAGTAAAATTTTATCAAAATCTAAATTAACTTAGTTCTCATAAATTTGTACCAGCATTAAATTTACTTTTAACTGAATTTCTAAGCCAATCTAATCTTGATTTTGAGCTAAAATTATTATCCCTTGGAATATCAACCTCATCAGTTTTTAAGATTTCATCTTTGCCAGAGATATCCCTAATAAAAAAGTGATGAGCTCTTTTGTCTGTAACTAAAAGTGGATTTATTCCTGTTCTAATGGATATTACCATGCTTTGATCCCTTCTATACAGCAGCAGATTAAAGCTCTTTTTGGGGCTTTAAATAAGCTTGTGGTTTACTTTTGGCTTGCCTGTATAATTCATGCGATCAATTACAGTTCTGTTGCCAGAAAAGCATTTTATAATGCCAAATTACTAGTCATTAATTTTGATCTGATTATTTTCTAGTACTCCAGCAGTAAGAAAACAGTTTCTTCTGCATAAATTAAAGTGATTATAATTTTGCTCTTGATTCATTCAATGATTTTTTTATTAAATTTTCTCCTACTTTTTGGATGGTTAGTTTAGATCCATTCCTATACAAGCTATCTGTAAATTTATCATATAGATCATAATCTAGTCTAATTGAAAGATTCTTTTTTTCAAAATAACTGTCCTCTAGTTCCACTTTCTTTTCTGCATAAGCATAAAGTAATATTTCCATTCTCCTCTGAAAGCTATTTAATTCTTTTGGCTCTCTGCGCTTATTAACTTTAGATTCTATTTCACTTGCTATTTTTTTATTAACATTGAGGCTAATAGTTTTAGTTTTTTTAGGATCTTTTCGATTGTAGATATCCTGATAAAAGGAGATTATTGCTTTATTTGCATTTCTGAAATCAAATCTATTCCTATTAAAAATAAACTTATCTATTAGTCCCTTTGCCACATTTGTCAATGTACGATTTCTTTTTTTATCCCTGTCTTTTTTCTGACTATCTTCTTCAATCCGATCTTTAATTTTATCATAAACTTTTTTTACTAACTTAATATTTTTTTGCTTCATTTTAAAATTATCTGACTTTAATTTAACTTCATCAAAAACATAATCCTCGATTAAATTTTTAACTTTCTCCCTTAAGAAAACACCCTCTTTTGCTGACTGAACTTTGATTTTTTTATGATCTTCTGGATCTAATTTTATGGTTATTCGCTTTGAATTAACACTCATTTTTTCACACATCTCCTTCCATATAATTTGGAATTTATTTCTAAATCGCGAAATTCTCTTTTTATTTCGTGTACTTTTTATAATGCCCGTAAATATACATACTTAAGTTAAAACTGAACTATAAATATTTACTGTTTTTTCAGATAGTCCAAGGAGGAATTTTAAAAATCCCTCCCTCCCAACCCTAAATTCCATAAATTATAATTTTTAGATATAATTAGATATCCCTCTATTTAAGGAGCATCTTACATTAAAATTATTATTAAAACTATGAGACCGATCTGGTTTTTTATATCTTCTATTTCTAGTTATTCTTCCCCTGCTACCTACACGTCCTCTACTTTTTCTGCTTAAATCTAGTTGCCAGGACACTTCAATATTTATTCCACCATAATTACAACTTAATACTTCATTATTAAAACGATTATATTCATAACCTATTTCAAGTTTTATATCTTGATTAATGTAAGGTTCAAATCTCAACTTTTGATAATCTCCTTTTTCTAAAATACTATAATGGTGTTTGGAAAGCTTTAAATCTTTTTGTAACTTTGGATGGGTTTTCCTTAATTCAATTAATTTATCTCTTATAAAAGTGTAAGTTTTAATATAAGAGTCTAAAATATGACTATTAGTTTTAACATTACTTGCAGCCGAAACCTTTTTGAATAATTGACCTATATGAGGTGAAGGTTCAGGGTTCTTATTTTCAAAAGGAATACTAATTATAAGTGAATCTACCTGTTTTACCACTTTCATTCTAAAATTATAATTTAAAAATTTAAGCTTAAAAAACTCTTTAGAATCAACTGATATTGTTTTAGTTTCTGTATCATGTAGTTTACCCATCAAATTCTCAAACAATTCCAAATTGAAATCTTTCATCTTTTTTGGAGAGATCAAATCAACTTCTTGGCTTTTAATTCTAAATTTATTCTCTTTTTTTATAATATTCAATTCCAAAGGAAAACTTTTGATTTCTCTATTACTACTAGTGTCTTTATAAATAATTTGATCTTCTTCATAAGACTTAAGATAATTTTTTTGAAAAATAACTCTATTTCTACCTTCAATTGCCCAGTTTAAGAATCTTTCAAGTTCATCTATCTTAACCTTTTCAGATGATATATTTAAAAGTTTAACCAAACCGGACACAGTTTTATTAATAGCATCTCTATCTCTGGGAGTTACATTTTCATGAGGCTCTAAGCCATTTTCTTTTAAGATGTTTGTATAATCTTCATTCCTGAGATCACTAAATAGCTTAAATAAAAAATCAACTGTGATCCCTAAATGATCAGTTTGTATGTCATTGGGGAATTCTTCCAGCTCCCAACTTGGAATATAGTAATTAATTCTATCTTGTACCGTTACGTCATTTTCAATACTATCGGGACAAGGTGTGAATAAATTATACATCTTCCTTCTCAGTAAAGACCCAATGCTTTTATTGTTGTTCCCTGTAAATACAAAAGAGGTTTTAGCATTTATTACTTTTTTGGTGGCATTATCCTTAGCAGTATAGAACCCATCTGTAAGATATCCATTCATTTTCTCTATAATTTTGCTATCTTTAAAATTCCCTTTAGAAATCTCATCAATAAAGACCACGTCAAATTTACCAACCTCAGCATTATTCTTTGAAAATCTATTATCCCCAAATAAATCTGCATAGCTCACATTAGAAGCTGGATGACTGATTGTAGTCGGCGATAATTTTTGTAAATAGGACTTGCCAATTCCTTTTTCCCCAATTTCCATGAGATTATAATTGTTTTCCACAAAAGGTATTAACCTGGTTATTAGATGCATTTTAGCTCTTAAATTATTCACTGTGTTATTTTCACTAAATTTTTCTTTTAACTTTGGTTTATCTGGTTCTAAACCAATAGATCTTAATAGTAAATCTATTTTTTCTTCAAACTTAAGTTCAGTTAAAATTTGTTTGTACTGTTTTTTGAATATCTCTAAATTGTCAATCGATAGCGGAGTAAGCTCAGTAATTACATAATGAGCATCTTCGTCTTCACTACCCTTATTAAATCTAATCTTCATTTTTGCCCAAATGAAACTTGATAACGCTTTAGAATTTTCATCAATAACATCCCCATAAACAACGATTTCAGATAATCCTGTATTTGCAGTGTCACCTAAAAATTCTTCACTAGTATCATCAGAATAAACTTTGATTTGGTCTATTATTTCTACTGGTTGATTATTCATTTTTATCTTATATTTTAATATCTCAACTTCATTATTTAAATAAAAATGATTTTGGCTTTCTTTCTTAACCTGCTCAATATTATTTTTCAATTCAGCTTCAGTTATGTGCTCACTAAAACCAATTGAAGCTAATAAATACTCGAAAGCACTCAAATTCATATCTATTCCACTCTGTGATATGTTTTTAGGACAAATTATTCCTTCACTTTCATCTCTCTTGGTATCTAAATCCACCTCATCTTCTTCTGACATAGATTCTCTAGTCCTCTGAAAATTTTTGATCAGTTTCTTATCTAGTTCGTCAAATTCTTTCACTGCCATTTTAATTCCCCCTCTTTTAATTTTGAATATTTGCTTAATCTATGACCAATATATTACTTAAAATATAATAAGTCAAACATTATCGTATATGTTTTATAGTATTTACTTTATTATATTATATGATATAATTAATTTATCGTATATGAATAATAAAAAGGAGGATTATTATGTTTTATTCCATTGACTTTGAAAGGGAATTTAATATTTCCCAAAAAATCAAAAAAAATTTTAACAAAAATCAAAATTGTTTTTCAATACCGAAAAATGGATATATTTGGGTGGAAGGAGTTGACTTAGTTCATGAAGATAATTCCACAGAAAATATTTTAGATATACCTTATTTAATAGAAAAACCGACAAAAAAGCCTAATTACAAAAATTTTATCCCAGATAATAAAGAAAAATATATTTTTTGGGAATTTAGTCATTTAAATTATTCAAATACAATATCTAATTCCGATTATAATTTTAAAGTTAAAAATAATATCGTCAAATTTGCAAATAAATATGGTTCTTTAACTAAAGGAATTAAATTAGTATCAAGTAAATATTCAATCCATTCTAGTGAACATGAGGATAGCAAAAATTATCATTGGGCTGAAAATATAAATAAGGGAATTAAAATAACTGATAGAATTTATTTTCCTATTTATGGAGAACCTTTTTCACTATGGATGATAGAAATAATGAAAATGCAATCACTTATCATACTTTGGAAAGCAATAATTGATAAAGATATGGATATTTTAAATAAAATAATCCTATGGAGAGAAGATAAGATTTATTATGTGTTAACACCTTCTCGTGAAAAATTAGAGAATATTAAAAAAAACATGAAGCCACAAAATAATAATTTGGATAATTCAAGTAAAAATAGGAAAGTAATTGTTAATGTAAATGAACCGCTCTTTGCTTCTGGCATATTAGCAGAAAAAGAAAGCAAAAATAAGGATCAATATATTAATTCAGATAAATTTAATGAATCTAAAAATGAAGAAGTTTTAAAACTAGCTAAATTTTTGCTAAAAAGATTAGTCAGAAATATAACTAAAGAAGTCTTTTTTAAATACTGTAAAGATGTTCAAAATACTATGTATTTTCCTATCAACTTTAATCCCAATAAAATCAATATAATTCCAAATAATCTACTATCTTACATGTGGTTAGAATTTTATAAATTAACTCAAAAAGATGTAGAAATTAAATGGTGTTCACTTTGCGGAGGCCCTGAGGATTTTAGTAAGAAAAGATCAGATTGGGAAAATCATAAAATATGTATTAGTAAATTTCATCAAAAAAAATATCAGGATTTAAAACTTTATGAAGAAAATGATGATATTAAAGAAGAAGATATAGTCGAAAGATGGAAAAATAATCCCTGGAATCTGAATATTACTATTAATGACGTTAGAGAATGGATTAATAAAAAAGAAAAAAATAAAAAGGAAAAGGAATAACTTGTAAAATTTAATGTTGTATAGATGACAAAAAGCTGAGAATTAATATTTCTCAGCTAATTTTTTTAATTTTATTTTTGCCTAATTGTAAAATGAACTTGAACTAATTAAAAATTTAATAAAAAAATGTCCATAGTGGACCAAACTGTAATTGTGATTTTGCAAATTAATCCAGTTAAATTATTCAGATTAAATCAGGCTAAATTAGCTAAAATTACAGCATGATTTTCAAATTAAATTAGTAAAAACAAAAATATTTTGCAGATTAAATTAGCAAGG
>Ga0182234_10174_pt1 | contig 23727 bp, 30 predicted proteins | sample hydfratesGB_TM_A_FD_145595 | JGI IMG/M metagenome (GOLD analysis project Ga0182234, IMG submission 145595) | Subsurface microbial communities from deep shales in Ohio, USA - hydraulic fracturing test GB_TM_A | ecosystem: Environmental > Aquatic > Deep subsurface > Shale gas/oil reservoir >...
CAATTGTTTTGACACATATTCTGTACCCTCCTAATGTTTTTGTGGTTATTAACATTATACAAAAGGTACAGGTATGTGTCTATTTTTTTATCAAATCACCGCGTGCATTTAATTATACAATTTATCAAAGAATTTACTTTTAACTATTAATCTTCAAAACATAGAACATCTTCTTTAATAATATTCATAATTTTGCTATAATTAAGGAGAACCACTATAGATAAAGGAGATGATTACAGTTATGAAAAGTGTTAAAGAGTTAAATTTAAATAAACTAAGGGAAAATAAGGACTATACAAAATCTCCTGAAGCCTGGGATGAACAAATATTTTATTTTTTACTTGTAGATAGATTTGCCAATGAAGAAGAATCTCCTCTTTATGATCAAAAAAATGACTATGAAAATGCACTTCAAAACGAAAAAAATAAAGAAAATTGGCATAGTTCTGGTGAGCAATGGGTTGGAGGCACATTAAAAGGTCTAACTAAGAAACTTGACTACTTAAAAGAACTTGGTGTTACAGTACTCTGGATAAGTCCCATTCTAAAGCAACCTGTTTTTTCTCAAAATTATCATGGTTATGGAATTCAAAACTTTTTGGAGATAGATCCCCATTTCGGAAATAAGAAGGACTTAAAAGAGCTGGTAGAAATAGCTCACTCAAAAGGAATCTTTATTATGCTCGATGTAATAATAAATCATTCTGGAGATGTTTTTGAATACAGAGATGATGAGCCAGCCTATACCGGTAAAGAATATGAAGTAAAAGCTTTTAGAGATGAAAATGGCAAGCCCTCCATTGATCCAATTAAACCTAATTTAGATCAAAACTATCCTGAGGGCGGTATCTGGCCGCAGGAATTATTTAGTTTAGATACTTTTACCCGCAAAGGCTATATTAGAGACTGGGATAATGACCCTGAATTCAGAGAAGGTGACTTTTTATCATTGAAAAATATTAACACCGGTCAGGGAGAAGTAAATAACTACCAGGCCTCAAAAGCCTTAAAAACAATGACTGACTGTTATAAATACTGGATTGCTTATGCTGATCTAGATGGCTTTAGACTTGACACGGTAAAACATTTAAGCCCAGGAGCCACCCGTTATTTTACAACTGAAATCAAAGAATTTGCTCAAACTTTAGGTAAAAAGAACTTTTTTATCATCGGTGAAATTACTGGAGGTATGGAATTTGCAAAAATGATCTGTGAGCAGACAGGTTTAAATGCAGCACTGGGAATAAATAAAATACCTGAAAACCTTGAAAATGTGGCTAAAGGTTATTATTCTGCTGAAAATTATTTTTCTATTTTTACCAACTCTAAAGTTCTTAGTGAAGGAGAACATCAGTGGTATCACAAAAATGTAATTACTATGTTTGATGACCATGATATGGTTTATCAGCAGCAGTATAAAGCACGATTTACTGCCGATGAGAAAACAGCACCTCTACTTAAAAATGCTATTTTCCTCAATTTCTTTACCGCTGGTATTCCCTGTGTCTATTATGGCACTGAACAAGGATTTGACGGCAGTGGTGACCATGATAAATATATCAGAGAGTCAATGTTTGGTGGAAAATTTGGGGCCTTTAGAACTCAAAATAGAAGTTTTTTTGATCAAGAAAATTCCATTTATCAGGAAATGAAAAAGCTGGCTGGGCTTAGAAAAAAATACATTAATTTAAGGGTCGGACGTCAGTATTTAAGAGAAATCTCGAATAACAGGAATTCCAATTTCCATCTTCCAACTGCAGAGGGTGATCGCTGTACAGAGATTATTGCCTGGTCGAGAATTCTCAGCCAGGAAGAACTTCTTTTGGCTGTAAATTGTGAGTTAGATAAAGAACAAAGTTCAAAAGTTATTGTAGATAATGAGCTCCATAATTTAGGTGATAAGTTTGTCTGTCTTTATTCTTCAAAAAAAGATGAGATAGGTACTGAACTTGAAGTAGTCAGGGGAGAACAGGGAAATAATTGTCTGGAAATCAGTCTCAAAGCTAAAGGCCGAGCAATTTATCAATCATTGTAAGTTTTGTTTAAATGGTTAATTCATTATTTTCTATTCTCGCTCATTTTTAAAATATCATAGCTAATAACCTTCTAAAAAAGGCTGGATTTTTTGCTCCAGCCTTTTCTAAAATAACTGCTAAATAAATATTAGTCGACTAACATTTATACCATATAGGAAATATCGGAGGATAAAGTCGGATAAGAAAATATCATCTTCTTGATTTCTGTTACCTTCATCTTTGTTTTTATGAACATTGCAAACAGGTTAATCACCTCTTCAGCATTAGGACCAATTAGGTGGGCACCTAAAACTATCTCGGTATCTTTATCTATAATAGTTTTAAAAGTATACTCCGGCACCTGCAGTCGGCGGGCATTGAACCAATCATTAGCCTCTTTATATTTAATTCGATAATTATAACCTTCTGCTTTCGCTGCTGTTTCAGTTAAGCCTACTGAAGCCATAGTTGGTAGTGTAAAGACAACCGTTGGCATTGGTGGATATTCCACTTTTTTCTGCTTAGCTTTAATTATATTACTGGCAGCTGTATATCCTTCCAGAACACCTACTGGAGTCAGAGGTAGGCCTGGAGAGTTGGCAGCATCTCCTGCAGCATAAACTCTGGGATTACTTGTACTCTGAAGATATCCATTAACTTCAATTCCTCTGCTGCTGTACTCGATATTAGCTTTTTCTAGCTCCAGGTCAAAGATTTTAGGAGGTCTTCCGGCTGAATTTATTACCATCTCTGCCTCAAAAAATTTAAATTCTCCGCTGGCATTTCCTTTCACACGGTAGCCCCTATCCAATTTTTCAATTCCGCAGACTTCTGTCTCTAAAACAAGATTAATACCCAGTTCTTCAGTAGCTTTAATTAAATGCTTAACTATATCTTCTTCAAAGTTTTTCAATGGAAGCTGACTGCGGTGGATAATTGTTACTTCAGCACCACAGCGAGCAGCAATATGAGCAAATTCAAAAGCAATATAACCTCCCCCAATAAAAAGTAAGGAGTCCGGCATATCTTTCATGTTAAGAAAATCTGTACTGGTCTGAGCAAACTCCCCGCCTGGAAAATCAAGTTTTCTCGGTGCAGCACCAGTGGCAATCGCTATTTTATCTGCTTCAATTTTTTCTTCCCCCACCTGCAGAGTGTTCTCAGACAAAAAACGTGCTGTTCCATGATACATAGTTATCCCTTTTTTTTCATAGCCTTTTTCAATTTTTGGTGGCATTTCATCTACAAATCGCTGTTTAAAGGCCATCACATCTTCCCAATTAATTTCAGGCACTTGATTGATTCCTTTACCCTGAAGATGTTTAGCATGATAATGTATCTCAGTTGGGCCAATCAAAACTTTTTTTGGATCACAGCCTCGAAGTGCACAGGTTCCACCATAAGGAAGTTCATCAGTAATCGCAACCTGCAGCCCCTTACCTGCTGCTTTTTGAGCAATACTCATTCCAGCCATTCCAGAACCAATCACAAACAAATCAAATTTTTTCATAATCAAAAAACTCCTCCCATTAGGTTCTCAAAATTAAATATCTGATTACAAGTTTCAGATCACTGCTAAATTACTCATTAAAGTATGTCAGAGAGTCAAGGAATTTATGAATTTTTAGCTCCAGCCTGATTAAAAACAATTAGAATTATCTTATATAATAATATTTAACTTATTATCTATTTATTCAAGAAACTTATTTCCTGTCAACTTAATATTCTCATAGAAATTAACATGAATGAACGGTTGATTTTGTCCATTAGGTAATTTAAATTGAGTTGGAAGTGGTTCAACTACAGGATGGCCTGCTGATACTTTTTCATTGGGCATTAACAAATGGATTTCTAATTCATCCTGCTGTACAATACTAAAATGTTATAACCTCACTATCACTTTTTAGATAATCTGTTAAAGGTTCTCCCATATATTTAACTTCAATACCCAGTTCTGCTAAACCATCTGCAACACCATACTGCTCAGCACAGGCCTGACAGGCTTCAACTTTAATATCTGCTTCAATAAATTCTTTAATCTGCTCCTGCAGTTCCCGGTCCTCACTTAATAGTTTTGAAGATGGACCCCAGACTACAAATTTAATATCCTGCCACCATCCCCGTTTTTTTGCATTAATTGTGTACATAAAAACCATTTTTTTAGCTACATCTGGATCACCACTTGTCCATAAAACAACTAAACTATTTTTATCTGCCATTTTATTCAGCTCCTTATAGTTATGTTATATTAATTTAATTTTTCCGCTCTTCTAAAATCGATCCCAAAGTTTTTGCAATTTTGTAAGCCTCTAACTTCTTTTCTTTTTGCTCTTCAAATTTCAGTGGGAGATGTCGATCCTCTATTTCATCCAAAAAGCCATGCCTGTCTACTACCGTGCCAGCTGCACAGTCAATCCCAAAGCCGCAGCTAAAACACTGAGAATACCCATCTACCTGAAATGTATCCAGAACCGCCATCTGATTTGAATCCATAACACGTTTAATATACTTTATTACTCCAGAGTTGATTTCTGGACCATCAACCGCTATTCCCACAGCTAATTTGCCGGCCAATTTATATTTTTCTAAATGTCTAAAACAGTATGTTCGCTCCAGACAGGCATGAGCCAGGGCATTTATAGTATCATAATAGTCAGGTGCCCCAAAAACAACTGCATCCGCTTTAAGCATTTTCCTACCGATTTCCTGCCAGTCATCTTCTACTTTACAGAAACTATCAGCTGCGCATCTTGTACAACCAATGCAGCCGTTAATTTTTTTACCTGCCAGAGATACATATTCATATTCCTGACCTGTTTTTTCTAAAATATATTTAATCACATCTGAAGTCGTCCCATCAGCTCTACCACTGCCGCTTATTCCTAGAATCAATTTATCATCCCTTCTAAATACTCAAACTCCGCATATCAATTATTCTTTTACAAATGCGGAGTTTAAGTAATAATAATTAAATCAAATTATTGTATTTCCATTTCACCTGTAACTTCACTATCCTCAGTAATCTCTGCAGATTTCTGATATTCTTCACTGGCATAATATATATTTCCTTCTACTGTTGCATCATAAAGAGTAAAACCGTTAGCCTCAACTATAATATCACCTTCAAAGATACCAGCCTGAAATCTTGTGTTGGGGCTTTTAATAACCATCTGAGGAGCTTTAATTGTATATCTCTCTGTCACATTATAATTATCATCCTGAGCATATGCAGCAATTTTACGATAAATTTTATTCTCGGAATTACCACCGTCATGGAAAGTACCTTCAACTACAATTTCTTCTTCAAAAGTTAAATCATTCAAGGTAGCAATTATCCAGGTTCCATCAGTACTAATGGCTTCCTTAAAAGCCTCTTTTTCGTTTACTATGGAAGCAGTTGTTACTGTATCGGCTGTTTCCTGCTGACTTTCATCTGCTGTATTACCTCCACAGGCCGCAAGTAAAAAAAGTGACAGCACAATAACTAAAGCAAAAGTTAATTTTTTTCTCATTTTTAATATTCACCTCCCTCTATAAATTATCAATAATTGTCTGAGGTTCTGTACGAACAGTATAATCGACATTCAGATCGACAAATTCTATTTTTCCCTCTTGATTTATAATATAGACTGCAGGCACGGGTAAAATCCATTCATCAAGTCCATTATATTCTGCAAGATCAAGCCCAAAGTTCTGATATAATTCTTTAACAACAGCTGGAACTTCAAATAGTACTTCATAATTAGCTGCTGTTTCTCCCTTTTGATCACTTAAGAGTTCAAATTCCAGCTCTTCCTTTTCCTTCTGACTCAGAGTATTATCCGGTGTCTGAGGGCTGACAGCAATTAATTGGGCACCTTTTTCTTTAATTTCAGGCAGAGCTTTTTGATAGGCTTTTAACTGCAGATTACAGTAAGGACACCAGCCGCCGCGATAAAAGACTAAAACTACCGGTCCTTTTTTTAATTCTTCTACTAAAGAAACTTCTTCACTCAGGTGATTTCTTAATTTAAAATTTGGGGCCCTGTCTCCAACTTTCAGACCATCTACCTCACCTGATTCTTCTAATTTCTGATTGGCTTCTGCAATTTTTTGCTGAATTTCTGCAGGGGTTTCATTATTTTTACCAAGGCGATTTAATTCTTCCTGTAGATTTTTAATCATAAATTTTCCCTCCATTTTTAAGTATTTTTTAATTATTATATGTTCAATCTCCTATTTGTGTTCAGCTTCCAGTTCTATTCCCAGGCCATCAGCTGTTCTATTTACATAATTGAAATAGGCAACTACCTGATTTAGGTCCAGAATATCTCTATCACTCAGCTCATATTTCCTTAATTGATTAAGGTCATCTTTTTTTATTGATGCTGGCTTTTTAGTTAGTTTAACAGCATAATCCAGCATAGCTTTTTCTTTTTTACTGATTGGTGCAGTTTTATAATCATCAAGAACACCATTTAGTATTTTTTCAGCCTTTTTATCATCTCTGATCAGCTTTTGGAGCGCCGCTCCATGATGAGTTTCAGTAGTGGCATTCATTGACATCAGAAACCACAGTTGCAATCATTTCTCGCTGCCTGCGGGAAATATTTGATCTGGCAAACATAATTGTTTTATAAATTTTAAGATGGTCCTCTAAAAGATCAGGATTTAATGATTGAACTTTTAGAACATGTGCCACCTCATTCTTGCCAGAACGGCTTAGCTTATCATAGAGTTCAGCCAATTTACCTTCTGCTTTTTCTTCATCTACCATATCTATCCACGCCATTTTAATCTCCTCCTTCGATTTTTTTAATCAATTCTTATATTGATAAGCAGCTGTTTAACCCGGAGTTAAATTATCCGAGTTACAGCTAAAATTTTTAATCTTCTTAGCAAAAATACTGCGAAAAGCTTATAATTAATAAGACTATCTTTAAAACCTACTTTTCGCAGTAGATTATTCACTCTAACTCAGATATTCATTAGCTCTTAGAGCAGCTTTAGCACCTTCTGCTGCAGAAACAATAATCTGTTTATCTTTAATATCTGTTACATCTCCGGCAGCAAAAATTCCTTCAATGCTTGTCTGATTATTTTCATCAATAATAATCTCATTGCCCTGATTAATCTCCAAATGATCACAGATAAAACCTGTATTGGGAATTAATCCAATTTCAATGAAGATTGCCTTCACCTTAAGTTCTCTTTCTTTACCAGTATTTAGATTTTTAATTCTTATCGATTCAACTTTCTGCTCACCATTAATTTCAGTAGTCTGATAGGATTTACAGACTTCTATTTTATCTGAGTTATTTACCTTATCCTGCAGGCTTTTATCACCTGAAAGCTGTTCTCCTCTAACAATCAAATAAACTTCAGTTGCAATCTTTGCCATATCTAAAGCTGCTTCCAGGCCAGAATTACCGCCACCAACGACAGCAACCGGTTGATTTTCATAGATATAGCCATCACAGGTGGCACAGTAACTTACACCCTTATCTTTTAGCTGATGTTCACCGGGAATTCCAAGGTGTCGCTTTTTAGTCCCAGCAGCTATTAAAACAGCTCTGGTATTAATCTTTTTATCACTTTTTGTGAGCAGAATATGTCCTTCTGTCTGGGGATTAATATCTGTAATTTCCTCTCCAAAAAGTGTATCAATATTATAGTTTCTAAGATGTTTTAAAAAATTCTGCATTAAATCAGGACCTGAAGTTCCGTATTCAGGTAGATAATTATCAATGGTGTCAGTTTCCAGCACCTGACCACCTATATCTCGGGCAACCATCAGAACTTTTAAGCCTTTTCTGGCAGCATAAACCGCAGCTGTCATTCCGGCCGGTCCGGCGCCAATTACAGCCAGGTCCCAGTCTTTTTCACTGCAGTTTGGTCTTTCAAATTCAATCAGATCATCAAGGCCACCAGAACTGACAAGCTCAATTAGGTTGTCATAACCTCCAACTTTCTTATCATTAATAAAAATCTGGGGTATGGTTTTTTTGCCGCTGCGCTCCACCATCTCCTGCTGCAGATCTTCATTATTTGTAATATCATAGTCAGTATAATCAAGACCTAGACTTTTAAGCATCGCCTTTGCTCGTCTACAATAAGGACACCAGGTTTTGCTATAGATTTCAATCTTTGGCTTGTTCATCAGATCAAATCCTTTCTTTTTTGATTTCAGGTTCAACAATATCTTTAATAGTGGTCTGTTCAAGTTCAAGCAACATTTTCTGATAGGCTTTTGCAAATACTCGATGGATTTTACACCTATCTTTAATTGAACATTCATGAATATCATCAACACATTCAAACACATTATCTTTAGCTTCAAAAAGTTCCATTATCTGAGCCAGGTTAATCTTTTCAGCATCTCCAGCTAAAGTATATCCCCCCTTTTTCCCTTCAGCTGAACTTACAATCCCAGCTGCTGATAATTTCTGCATAACCTTTGCCAGATAAGATGAAGAAACGTTTTCTATATCAGCTAACTCTTTCACTGAAAGTTCTTGGCTTTTATTTCTTGCTAAGATCATTAAAGCATGAACTGCATAATCTGTTTTTCTTGAAGTTTTCATATACTTAAAATATCTCCTTTTCAACTTTAATTCTAATTATATAAATGACAGGCAGCTAAATGACCTGATTCTACTGCCTTAAGTTCTGGCTCTATCTTTTTACATTTATCAAAACTATATTTGCAGCGGGGGTGAAAACTGCAGCCTGATGGTGGATTAATTGGACTTGGGACTTCTCCTTCTATTATTTCATGTTCCTTATAATTCCAGTCATCATTTATTCCTCTTAAGGCAGAAAATAAGGCTTCTGTATATGGGTGAACGGAATTATTGAAAATTGTGTCAGTATCTGTAATTTCTACTATTTTTCCTAAATACATTACTGCCACCTTATTGCTGATATATCTTACCTCATGTAAATTGTGAGAAATCCAGAGATAGGTCAGCTGATATTTTTGCTGAAGCTTTTTCATTAAATTCAAAACTGCTGACATTATTGAAATATCAAGACCTGAGGTTGGTTCATCACAGACAATAAATTCAGGCTGTAGGGCAAGAGCCCTGGCAATTCCAACTCTTCGAGCCTGGCCACCACTTAATTCATGGGGGAAAAGTTCAGAATATCTTTTAGAAAGTCCTACTAAATCCAATAGCTCCCAGACTCGATCCAGCAGATTAGAATCATCCTCAATTTGGTCATGGATGTATAGGGGTTCAGAAACTATCTCTTCCACAATAAAGCGCGGGTTCAAAGAAGAGCGGGGGTCCTGCAGAATCATCTGGGCATCTCTTCTAAAGGTTTTCAGCTCCTGTTTATTAAAATTATTAATCGACCTGCCTTTATAAAGAATTTCTCCAGCAGTTGGTTCAATTAACCTCAAAACAGAACGAGCTACCGTTGTTTTACCACAGCCACTTTCCCCGACTACAGCCAGAGTATCTTCCTTTTCTATCTTAAAACTTACATCATCAACTGCCTTAACCCTAATTGGACCTTTGTTGGCCAACTTATAAAGCAGGCCGTCATTATTAACAAAATATTTTTTTAAATTTTTAACTTCAACTAAAGCCATTTTTTATATCTCCTTAACAGTCATTTAAAAAACAGGCCGAAAAATGTTCTGAATCTATTTCTTCAAGCCCGGGATCTTCCTGTCGACAGCGCTCAAAACTGTAGCTGCAGCGGGGATGAAAATTACACCCGACTGGATAATTACCTGGGTCAGGAACCTGGCCGGGAATTGTCTGCAGTTCTTCTGTTTTCTGATAATCCGGCAGACAATTTAAAAGTGCCTCAGTATAAGGATGGTTAGGTTGATCAAATAAAACTCTGGTCTGAGCAACTTCAACTATCCGTCCTGCATACATTACGGCAATCCTGTCACTTAAACCAGCAACAACACCCAGATCATGGCTTATATAAAGAATCGATGTTTTGTATTCTTCAACCAAATTTGATAAAAGATTTAAAATTTGTGCCTCCACTGTCAGGTCAAGGGCTGTTGTCGGCTCATCAGCAATCAAAAGCGAGGGATTGGAAATAAAGGCCATAGCCAGCATCACCCTTTGTTTCATCCCGCCGCTAAATTGATGGGGATATTCTCCAAATCTGTATTCTGGATCTGAGATTCCAACTTTTTTTAAAATTTCAACCGCTTCTTTTTTTAGCTCTTTCCGATTTTTTTGCTTTTTTGACTTAAAATAAAGTACGTCAAGGATTTGAGTCCCCACTTTAAAGACTGGATTTAAAGCATTCTGAGGATTCTGAATCACCATTGCCATTTCCTGACCCCGAATCTGATCATTAAAATCTTTTTCGGATAAATTGCAGATATCTTTTCCTTTAAAAAAAATGCTTCCACTTGCTATCCTGGCAGAATCAGGCAATAATCTTAAAATTGTTTTACCTAAAGTAGATTTACCAGAACCACTTTCTCCAACCAGAGCCAGGATCTCACCACTGTCAAGTTCCAGGTTTATATCCTGCAGCACCCTTAAATATTTTCCCTTATTTTTATATTCAACTGCTAAATCATTAATCTTTAAAATTTTATCGGGCATAAGAACTTATACCTCCTGATTCAATTTTGGATTTAAGGCCACCCGCAGACTCTCAGCAAAAGTAGAAAAGCCAAGCATAGTCAGCATTATTGCCAGAGCCGGCCAGAGAATCATTAAGGGAGCAGTCTGAATATACTGATATGACTCCTGCAGCATTACTCCCCAGCTGCTTAAAGGAGGCTGTAGGCCCAGGCCCAGAAAAGAAAGTCCTGCTTCCCACATGATCATTGAGGCCATATCCATTCCGCTTAAAACAAGAACAGAAGCAAAAATATTAGGCAGAATATGTTTAAAAATTATGCGGGAGTTATCTGCTCCCAGTGATCGGGCTGCTTCAACAAAATCCTCTTCCTTTTCAGAAAGTGTTTCTGCTCTGACAACTCTTCCATAGCGGGGCATAATAGTCACCCCAAGAATAACTATAACACTTAATAAGGAAGGACCAATAATAGAAAGCAAAACTAGAATTAGAATTATAGGTGGAAAAGCTCTGATTACATCGAAGATAAACAAAATTATACTCTCCAGTATTCCACCAACATAAGCTGCCAAAAGCCCAAGAATTATCCCAATGATGACTGAAATAATAATACCTCCAAAAGAAACTAGGACTGCCGGCCGAGCTGCATAGATTAAACGGCTTAAAATATCTCTGCCCAGGCTGTCTGTACCCAGTAAATTCTGCAGACTCGGTCCTTCCAACCTCTTAGTCACATTAGTTTTATAGGGGTCAGCAGGAGCAACCAGAGGCGCAAAAATGGCTGAAATCAAGATCAACATAATAATTGAGCCACCGAGATAGGCCTTATAATCTTTTTTCATTATCTTAATTACTCTAATACTCTTTTTTTTGAAGCGAAAAAATTTCTGGCTCTTAAACATCTTAAACCTCCAGCTGATTATTTTTGTTTGATTCTAGGATCAAAATAAGCATATGAAATGTCTGCGATTAAATTTGCAATCACAAATAATAGGGCAGCTACTAAAACCCCACCTCTAACCAGGGGAAGATCGCGTTCATTCACTGAGTCCACAATCAGTCTTCCCAGACCAGGCCTGTTAAAAATTACTTCCACAAAAACTGCTCCCCCAAGCAGCCTGCCAATGCCAAGTCCAATTACAGCAATAATCGGTTTGATTGCTTTTTTTAAGGCATATTTATAAAGTATATAATAGCGAGGAATACCAAAAGATTTTTCGGTCTGAATAAATTCCTGATCAAGAGTTTCGAGCATCGAACTTCTGGTTAAACGGGCAATATAACCTGTCCAGCCAACTGAAAGTGCCAGAGCCGGGCCAATTAAGTGATGAATAGTTTCTAATAAGCCACCATCACCAATTCCAATTGAAGGCAGCAGATTAAAATTAACTGAAAAAACAACTATTAATAATACTCCGGCAATATAGGTCGGAGTTGAAGCAGTAATAAATGAAACCATGGTTAAAAACTTTTCAAAATAACTGTTATTATAGTTTGCTGCCAGGAGACCAATAGATATTCCGTTAAAAACTGCCAGTCCCATTCCAGCCAGAGTTAAAATAACTGTATAGGGCAGAACATCTAAAATCACTTTTAATACTGAGCGATCTCTAAAAATTGAGGTTCCTAGATCACCTCTGATAATATTTTGTAAGTAGATTAGATAACTATGATACCAGGGTTTATCAAGCCCAAGTCGGCTTTCAAGTTCTGCAGCCATTTCGGGAGTAGCTCTTGGACCAAGTATAATATCAGCTGGATCTCCCGGTAGTAAGTAGCTCAAGCTGAATAAAACTAATAAGACTGTGAGAATAGTTGGAATTACCCATAAAAGTCGTTTTGTAATATAAATAAACATATGCTGATCCTCCAGCTTTCAAATTTCAAAAATGAAGATATCTAAATAAAACCTGAACCCAAAAATTTTAATTTAGATTCAGGTTTTGTTAATTTCTATTTATCACTACTTGTGATTAACCAGGGCAAAATTACTCCATCAGGAGAAAATACAGGCTCTACTTCAGTAGTCCAGGCAGGTGTTTTAACTCCATGGGTAACCCAGACTCCAATCGAATCATCATTCATCAACTTCTGCATTTTCTCGTAATTTTCAGCACGCTGGTCACTATCCAAAGTGGTTTCTGCCTGCTGCCAGAGTCTATCATATTCCTCATTTGACCAGTGGAATAAGTTCCATTTACCAATCTGCTCACTCAAATTCCATTGAAAATTATATCCTGGATCAACAGTATTGGTAAATCTGGTATAGGTAATATCATAGCTGCCATCCTGCCAGCGGTCAATTTTTGGTCCAACCTCTAAGGCTTCTATATTTAAATCAATATTAAAACGGGATAACTGATCCTGGATCAAAGCTCCAATTAATCTTCTTTCTTCGTTAGCATCAGTTACATATTCTAATTCAAGTCCCTCTCCTTCTGGATAACCTGCTTCTGCCAGCAAATTCCAGACATAATCTTCTCCGACATCTTCCAGTTTAAAAGCTGGAGCCTGCCAGTAGCCGGTCATATCTTCAAGTAAAATAGAGTAAGCTCTTTCTGCCTTGCCAGCGAAAGCTCCGATTAAAATTTCTTCTGGATTAATTATATACCTTAAGGCCTCTCGTAATTTTTTATTATTTAAAGGCTCCTTACTTGTATTAAAGGCAACATACTGTATTGCAAGGTCTGGATAAATTTCAGCCTCAAACTCTTCCATCTGACTTATCTGATCAAAGTTATCCAGAGTAAGCTGGCCAATATCTATTTCTCCCGACTGTAAAGCCAGCTCCTGAGATGTAGGATCAGACATCGGCATAAATACTATTTCACCATATTCTGCTTCTTTCTCAAAGTAATTATCATTTTTTTGTAAAGTTATATTATTGTTGACATCCCATTCTTCAAAGATATAAGGTCCTGTTCCAATTGGATTACTGGCAAATTCCTCTCTTCCCATCTCTTCAACTGCTTTTTTGCTGACAATCAAACCGGCATTAAACGGTAAGGTGGAAGTAAAAAGACTTCCCATTGGCTCAGTCAAAATCAATTTTACTGTATACTGATCGATAACTTCTACTCGCTCCAAATTAATAAATGACTGTGCTTCTGGAGAATTTGCATCTTCTGCTATTATTCTTTCAAAAGAAAACTTAACATCCTGGGCAGTAAATTCTCCGTAACCTTTATGGAACTCTATTCCTTCTTTCAGCTGAAAAGTTATTTCGGTGTTATCTTCCGAAATCTCCCATTCTTCTGCCAGGTCAGGTACTACCTCAAATGTCCCCGGTTCATATTTAACAAGTCCATTAAAGATTGAATTCATTACCGGCCAGTCAGATAAAACCCGCTGCAGATAGGCTGGATCAAGTGTCTGCGCTCTACCAGGAATGGCTATATTTAAACTGTCATCCTGAGCAGCTGCCGGATTAGTTAGAAGAGTTAAAAATAAAACAGTAATTATTAATAGATATATATATTTATTTTTTAACATTTTGACCTCCTTAAAAGACTTCTCAACAATTATCTGTATTCTGGATTTGGATGATCAAAGCTGCAGCCTGCATCCCAGGCACTGCGCTGATTTCCGTAAGCAGTAATTCCATCATTTTCTTTAAGCAACTTAGCCAGATGCATTAAATTCCAGGTCATAAAGGTTGTATTTCTCTGAGTAAAATCATTTTCCGGTCCACCAGAGTTATCATCTAAATAAGACGGACCCGGTCCAGCTTCACCAATCCAGCCTGCATCGGCCTGAGGGGGAATAGTAAAACCAAGGTGCTGTAAAGAATAAAGAATTCCCATTCCACAGTGTTTAATACCATCTTCATTTCCAGTAACTATACAGCCTCCCGCCCTTCCATAATAGGCATACTGTCCTTTATCATTAAGTTCTCCAGACTGACCATATAATCTCTCAATTACCCGCTGACAGACTGACGATTTCTCCCCCAGCCAGATTGGAGTACCTAAAATCAAAATATCTGCTACCATAACTTTTTCAAATATCTGGGGCCAGTCATCTTTTTCCAGACCCTTTTTTGTCATATCAGGCCAGACTCCTGGGGCAATATCATAATCAACTGCCCTCACCACTTCTACCTCAACCTCATTCTTTTCCATAATTGCCTTTGCTACATCCATTAAACCTCTTGTGTTTGAGGTCTGAGGCGATTTTTTTAAAGTACAGTTAATAAATAAAGCCTTTAAATCAGAAAAATCTTCGGTATTTTCTTCACATAACCTAATCTGTTTTTCATTTAACTCCATTTTTCAGCCTCCTTATTAACATAGATATTATTTATCCGCGTTTATGTTAAACTAATTATAATACAATGTTATGCATTTTACAAGCATCACCTATTAAACTTGATACTAATAAGAACTAAATCTTTTCAATATTGCATATATAAGCATTGATAATCTAATTAAAAAACCCCCAGAAAAGCTCCATTATTAAATGAATAAATGAAGCTTCTCTGCGGGTTAATCATCTCCAAAAGTATCAATCAACTGAGTCTTTTATTCAACTTCAGGAGCAGGGGTAACCATAAAATTAAAGTCTACACCTGGTACAACATCTCCCCAGGGCATTTCCATTTCTCGAACAGCTATATGTCTGAGCCAGTAACCTTCAGCTCCCGGGTCTCCACCATGACCACCTTCTGGTGATTCAGCTTTAAATTGATGGAAGTGAACAAAGCCAGGTATTTCTGGTTGAGATTCAGCTGTAAAACGACCACGAATAGCGTCACCTACATAAAGCAGCTCAGCTCCTTCTTCACTTATAGGTCGATCATAATGAAGAAATAGCCCCCTTCCTCCTCCAATATCTAGCCAGAGATGATCAGGTAAAGGTGGATCTACAGGCCAGTCCTGTGTCCATTTCCAATCAGTAACAGAGGCCAGACCATATTCGTCTAATGAAGTGCTCTCAAATTGAGCTGGTGGCTCAGTTGGCATAAAATCAAAGTCAACACCAGGATAAACTGAACCCCATGGTCTTTCAAGATCCTGAACGGCTACATGGGTTAACCAATAGCCATCCTCACCTGGAGATCCCCCATGTCCTGCTGCTGGAGAATCAGCAAAAAGCTTATGAAAGTGAGTATAAGCAGGATTAGCTGGTTTTTCTTCTGCAAAAAAGCGTCCACGCTTAGCCAGACCTACATACATTAGGTTTTCATTGAGAAATTCTGGATCAAAGGGATCTTCAACACCTTCCAGACTTTGATTAAAATGCAGGAAGAATGCTTCCTGTCCTCCACCTAAGTCAAGCCAGAGATGATCAGGCAGGGGTGGAGATACAGGCCATTCATCTGACCACTGCCAATCTGTAATTGATCCCTGAGCCCCCACCGCACCAGAAAACACCATAACTGAAAGGACAATAACTAACAAAGAACTTAAAAATAAATTTTTAGTTCTCATTTTAACTTTCCTCCTCTACTTCTGGATTCCCAACTATAACCTGACCTACCATGCCAATTCCTTCGTGGGGTAGACAGACTAAATAAAGAATTTTGTCTTGATCCGGCATTGTCAATGTTTCTGTTTTTTCGTCTCCACTGCTGAGAGAGATATTAACTAATGGGTTTTTTCTTTCGCTTTTAGAATGATAGATAGTAAAGGTGTGGAAAGCAGAACTTGGATTACTCACAATAAACTTCACTTTTTCTCCAGGGTTCAGTCTTATAATCTCTGGATCAAAAACAAAATTTAGTGTATCTACCTTTATAAACTTTATATTTTCCTCAGCAGTCATGTCTTCTTCTGCGTATACAGATCCGCTCAGTATAAATATCATCCCAATAATCAGCAGAAAAAACAATCTTAAATTTAAGTGAACTGTCTTCTTAGTTGATCTCATATTAATTCCTTCTTTCATATTAATCATTCTGATAATTATCTAACTAAATTTAGTAAACAAGATTCTCTATTGCTTCAGGAAAATAAGCGTGCCATGCAAACCACATAACATCATAAACAACCACTTCTATTAACTCATCCTCTTCTTTAACAAAAACCTTAACTGTATCCAAATTGCTGTCATAACGAGCTGTAAACTGCTCAGCTTCTATATCAAACTCAACTTTTTCTTCCATCCGAAGCAAGTTTTTTAAAATTGCGAAATTTATATTTTTATATTCTCCAGCAATTACTACTTCTTTCGGAGCTAGAGTGTCATCTTGAGCAAGTACAGGAAAAATCAGATCAGAGTTGGTATAATAATTATCTTCATCTTCTCCACTTTCTCTATAGGAACCATATGGATCTCGATCATAGTCTCTACTGTATCCAGTTTTTGTAGATAAAACCTGAGCCTGATCATATTTAGCTTGAACTAATTTCCATTTGCTCCAGATGACAGGAAATCTTTCCAGTCTCTCACCCTTAGCCGGCTCGGTAATTGCTGTCCCAAAGATCTGTGGCCAGTAACTCTCATTTGCTCTATCGTACATGATCAAATTGCTGTTAACCAGCTTACCAGAGGTGCCTAGCGTTGTCTCCTCGCTGCTGATTTTGCTATAATAACCGATAGCTGAACCGGTCAAAGGACAGTAAGTTATACTCATTTTTTCTCCTGCAACTTCCTCGTTAACAATCTCATGCCAGACCATAATCCTCTGGGGATATATAAAAACTTCTCCTTCTGTTTCAAGCACAAAAACTGCATCTTCAGAGTTCAGATAATTGTTAGCCTCTTCTATAGAAATATATTGAGGATTTTCCAGGGGAGGTATACCGTCTGGAGCTGGACCACCGCTTACAATGTTATCTGCCAGCAGTTCAATTTTATTCTGATCTTGAGCCTGCAAACTTCCAGTCAGGGTAAATATTAATAAAAGAATGAACATTGATGAATAAATTAACTTTTTTATTATAACCACCTCCTATGTTTCTATTATACTCCCACCCGGTATGATTAAACGTTATCTAAATAACATTACTTAAAAATATCTTGACAAAAACAGTTATTATTCTTTAAATAACAAAACCCCAGAAAAGCTCCATCAATAACTAAACAAAATGAAGTTTCTCTGAGGGTAAATCATCTCCAATTGAGACGCTAATTTTATTCGATTTTCCACCGTTATTTCACCGCAGTCAGCCTCAACCACCGTTAAATACCGCAGTAAAATATACAGTATTTTACAACTATATGGGATATTTCCAACGCTAGATTGCCGTTATGACAGGGATTATAAAGAAAGCTGCTAATATAAGGAACTTCGACAAAACTCTCCGAAGCCTTGAGCGTAGGTTCGACTCCTACCGGGGGCACCATATTGTTTATATAAAGTCAAAAAAATAACCAGACATTATGCCTGGAATAATCAAGTATGATTCAGAATATCTTTTATCGCTATTTTAAGTTGTGGTATTTTATTCTCAATTATATTCCAAACTATTTCTAGATCAACTCCAAAATGTCATTTAAATATACTTCAGGCCTGCGCATATTTAGCACTTCCTAAAATCTCTTCCTTTAATTCTTCTTTTAAGGCATCTTTAATCACAAGATCTACATCTTTATTTAAATTATCTTCAAGATAAAATTTTAAATCCATATAATTATCAAAGGTCTTCTCCCCTTCTTTAAATTCAACAAGAAGATCGATATCACTATTATTATTAGCCTGACCACTAACATATGAGCCAAATAAAGCAATACTTTTAATTCCAAATCTATTTAGTGTGTTTCTGTTCCGCTGCAAAAATTCAATAATTTTTTGACCTGTCATATTATCGACCTCCTATTTCGTTCTTCGATTTCAAGATCCTCATTCTTAGTATGAGCAACATAGAGTTCTCTTTCAGGGTTCTTCTTATGAAGTTCCCTATAAGCTTTCATCGCTTCATCGCTATTATTAAATTTATCAAGAACAGCTATTTTATCAACAACTCGTTTTCCATGGTCTGAATGAGCTTCAATCGCTTCTAGTAGGATCCAACTGTCAGGACATCCCTCTCTAATATCTTTCCATTTCATATTGAAATCCTTTCTTTATTAATTTCTTTTTCTATTATATCATAAAGAAATAAGTATAAAAACAAAAACCCCCAGAAAAGCTCCATCATTAACTGAACAAAATGAAGTTTCTCTGAGGGTAAATCATCTCCAACCATAGATTAATTTCCTTGCAATAAAAAAATCCCTGTCACCATTAGTTTAACAGGGGGAAATATACATAGTTCAACTTTTACTGATTAAAGAAATTATTTCTTCTCTTCTTTCTTTTCAATATCTTTCTTCTCAGGTTTTTTCTTACCTACTTTTTTCTTGTCTTTCATTTTTCAGCACCTCCCTGATATTTCATCTTACTAGTTTATCCTAAATTTATTATATTACATAAAACTCGAAATAATATCTAAATATTAATTCCAAATCTCTGTAATATAAATATCATTCCAAAATATACTGCAACCATTACCGCCGTTGAAATAGCTAAAGAAAAATAAAAGTTTAATTCAGTCTTTAATAATACCGGCAGAACTATAAAAAAAGACAGGGAAGGAATAACCATCCAGAAAACGCTCTTTGATAACTGAGCTACCTGAGTCTTGCTCTCAGTATCTATATAAAGCCAGATAATTCCTAAGTAAGATACCAAAGGAAGAGAAGCTAAAATTGCCCCCAAAAGCGAACTCCTTTTAGAAACTTCTGAAACAGCGACAATTATTACTGCTGAAATTATGGTTTTGAATATTAAATAGGCCATCAACATCTACCCCTTAATATTATGATCTTTATTAAATAAATCATTAGTAATCTCGGTAAATAAACTTTTTCTAAACTCTATAAAAATTTTTACTGCTCTGTCACCAACCCAATTATCTAACAACTGTTCTGGTAAAAATGGATCTTTTGTAATTATCGAGTAAAATTTCCAGCCGGTATATCCCAACAGGGGTAATAATTCTTCAGTTTTTAATTTTTTCTTTTTAATTTGCTCATTATTAGCCTTTACCATTGAGATTAATTCTGTATATTCTTCTTTTAACTTTCCCAGTTTAAATTCTTCTTTCAAAAAATCAGCAATATCTATTTGACCATTAACCTGAGTGTTTAAATTAAGATATGATATTTCCCTATCATTAAAAATAGGATCCAACTCACTTCCCATTTTATAAGCAGAAATCCAAACATTTGACTCAATTTCAGCATAACCTATTTCACCCATAATCTCAACTAAATCAGAATTTTGAGGGTTAGTTTTTCTAAAACCCTTAAATATATAGCAGTCCCAGTCAAAATTCCAACTATTACCTTGTCTTTTCTGGTATTTTAATTGAAAATATTTTAACCCTCTTCTCCAGATATCTATATATTCTTTACCGTCTTTATCCAGGCTATAATAAATTTTACTATTACTTTTTATCTTTTTTATTACCTTTGACCTTGACATCCTGGAAAGACCCATTCTGATTGAACTTTCACTTTTCCCAAAAGACTCTAAATAACGGATCAAATCCCTCTGCTCAATCTCTGCTGACATGTCCTTATATTCCTGTAATAAATTAAAGATAAATAAGACAATCCCGGTAACACTATCCCTATTCCTTATATTAACTGCCATTTTAGTCCACCCCATTTTAATAATATAAAGTAATATATTGAAATATTATAACTTTTTCCTGTATTTAAATCTCAGTCTAAGCCTTAAGATCTTCTTTTTATTATATCATTTTTCAAATTCTTCATCTTTCATTATTTTATATTTTGATAAGAACATTAATGTGCCAGTAATACCAGCTATAAAAAGTCCATAATCTTCCATAATATTTAAATTAACAGCTGCAAATGTTCCAATTATAGACCATATTAATGGTATCCAGATTAAATGTTTTGTTCTAATTTTATTAGCAAATAGTAAAACCCCAAATGTAAAAATAGCTGTCGGGCAGGGAGCCACTCCAAAACCAGGTGAAAATGGATATCCATGTCCCAGAAAATAACCTATTAGTGGATATATCAACATAGAATAAATAATAAAAATGCTGCCAATAATTGCATATCTGTCAAAATTCAAATTAAAACTAATATACTCTTTTATTAAACCAGCATATAAGATAATCAAAGCTTCTAAAATAAATAAAGCTCCAAAAGCATAAGCCATTTTGTTAATATCTGAGAAATTAGTTAAATGATAAAAGACTCCTATCCACAACCAATAAAAAGATAAAATTCCCATAATAATCTTATTAGAACTATTTTTCTCTTTTTTTAGAAAAAGCAATATCAAAAAACCTAATAAATAAAACACTATCTGCATTGGCCAGATTGATTGATTATAAATCTTGAAAACATTCATAAAATCTCTAACTGCAAATGGTAAACTCATTTTTATCACCTCAACTCTAATTTTTAAAGCTTTACTTAGACAATTTACACTGCAATTTTTATAACATTATATTTTATAATTAAATTATATGTTACAACATTATATTTGTCAAATTATTTTTGTGTTATTTGTTTTGAAAAATAAAACCTCAGCAAAGCTCCTTTATTGAATAAAAATTAAGTTTCTCTGAGGATACATCATCTTCAAAGGAATTATAATAGGTTTCGAAAGCTTTAAAATTATATTATTATCCTAATTATTTCAATTTCTTAGTGACCACTGCCAGTGTTTCTGATTCTTTAGAATAATCGCTGCCCATCATATCAGAGTAATAGCTATGGTTTGCAAATCCAAATTTATTTAATAAATTAGTAATACTCTCTTTAGTATAAAAATGATTAAAAATTCTATAGGTTCTAATTTCATCCTCTTCCGTTATTACTAGAGTTTGATCTAAAAATGTATCTGCTTCTGCATAAAAGAAACTTTCTTTTAGAGCAAGATAGGTCTTTTCACTCCAAAATCCTCCATTTTTAACTTCCCAACTTTTATCTAAAAGATCTTTGCTTCTATTTTTATCTGTAAATACATCAAAAATGAATATTCCACCCGGTTTTAAAGCTCTATAAACCTTATCTAATAAAATATCCCTCTCTTTGTTAGTTAGCGCTCCCAGATCACAAAAAATAAGCATAATTACATCAAACTCAGATTCAAAATCAATTGTTAAATAGTTTTGATAAATATATTCAATGTTTAAATCATTTTCTTTAATCTGCTTTTTTGCATAATTTATTGAACGCTCAGAATAATCTATTCCAGTTACAGAATATCCTGACTCAGCTAAACGAGACGCATATAAACCCGGGCCACAACCTAGGTCTAGAATTTCAATATTTTTATTTAAAAAAATTTCTTTATTAAGCCATTTAACTGACCTGTCTATAATAGAAATTTTTCTACTTGCTGCATTCGAGTCAGGATTAAGATGAGCTTCAAGCATTTTTTTAGAAATATGTGAGTCATCCCAGAAAGCTGTTTTACTTCTTTCAAATAATTTAGGTTTTTGAGACAAACTTATAAGTTTATTAATATTCATTTAAAAATAACTCCTTTTCTTGTCCTCTTTTTTGTTTCATCTGCCGGATAACCAAAAGCAATAATTTCTTTTGAAATAGATTTCCCTGAAAAATCACAAACACTGGCCCTTTCCTGCAACAATTCTAATAACATCATTATAATTATTCCCACTTTCTTATTTAACTATTTTTAGGTGATAAATCACGCATAAATATCATAGCTATCTTCAATGCAAACCCGGTACTTCTCTTTCCCCATTCAATATGGAATTATAAAAATTTGCTGCTGCTTTATCTACAGTATTATCCTGTTTAACAGCTGCTTTATCAGTTAAATCCCATGGCGGTGACATATAAGTGATTTCATCAACTATTTCTGGACCAACCCCAAAAGTATTACGCATAGCATCTATAGTTTCTTCCATTCCTGCACCACCAGAATTAGCTATTAACATTAGTTTCTGATCAAAAAATTGCGGTCTATGATTAGAATAAGCAAAACGATCAATAAAATTTTTCATTAACCAACTTACATTATAAACATAACCTGGAGAACTTAAGATTACTCCATCGGTATTTCCTATTTTTTCTTCAATTTTATTAGCATCATCTTCTATAGGGCAAAATTTCCTTCCCTTTGAAATACATAAAAAACAACCTCTACATAATTTTAGATCAGCATCTTTTAAAAATAAATATTCAAAATCAAGTTTCCCAAGTCTTTTCATTTTCTTTTCTACTTTTTCAACTATTCTAGATCCCTGACCTTTACCTCTGGGACTGCCAATTACTGCCAGTATTTTCATCAACTAACACTCCTTTTTCTTATCTTAATTGTTCTTTCCTAAAATATTATCAAGAATTCTATCCATTAAGTTATCTCTTTCTTGATCATCAAAGAAATCCATCCCGGTTAATTTTTCAAATATATCAGCACGCAAAAATATATGCTGTATAGCTGCTAATTGCTGCTCTGCTATGATTTTAAGCTCCAGCTCATTTTTTTTACTTCCATAAACTTCCTTCAGCTGAGCCGAAATAGATTTTAAAAGTTGGCTGCTGTTATCATTTTCACTACCATTATTCAAATCATTTAAAATAGAAACTCTTGCAATCCCGGGGTTTTGAGCCAAAAATTTTGCAGCCTGTTTTAATCTAATCCTCATTTTCTCTTCTGGACTTAAGTTTGAATTCTGATACTGCTCACCTGCACTGCTTATTACTCTACTAATAAATGATTCTACTGCTTTATTAATTAAATTAGCCTTTGTCTGAAAATGATAATTTATCATACTTATTGCTACTTCAGCTTCTTTTGCAATCCGACGAATTGTTATTTTGCTGACATCTTTTTCTTCCCTGATTAAATCAATAGTAACCTTAATAATCTTATTTTTAGTATCTAAATCCTCATTTTTCATAATCAGCCCTCCTGGTTTAAATGCATTTTAGAACATCGTTTAGAACAATGTTCGATTTATGATAGTATATTCTTTTATTATTTAAATGTCAAGAAAAAAATATCAAGTAGTTTCCCCATTTTTTAAAATAGCAAAAACTCAAAGTTATCAACAGTAAAAAATGTGGATAATTAGCTCTTAGAAGTCCTTAAAATAGATTATCCACAGATTACGCAAAAAAGGTGAAACAAGCTCCTTCTTTTGGTATAATTAGTTTGCAGACAAAAAACACCAAAAGGAGTTGTTTCACCGTGACTAATTATACCAGATTAATCTATGAAATT
>Ga0182234_10177_pt1 | contig 23401 bp, 24 predicted proteins | sample hydfratesGB_TM_A_FD_145595 | JGI IMG/M metagenome (GOLD analysis project Ga0182234, IMG submission 145595) | Subsurface microbial communities from deep shales in Ohio, USA - hydraulic fracturing test GB_TM_A | ecosystem: Environmental > Aquatic > Deep subsurface > Shale gas/oil reservoir >...
CCCCCTTTTATTATATATTGATTATAACAAATAATAACATATAAAAATAGTGCGGCTTAATAAGCCGCACCTGAACTACTATTTATTATTGTTGACTTTTATTGTCGTCTTCTGGTTCTTGGTAATCTGTATAATCTTGAGCATTTTGCTGAGGACCAGCTTCTGGACCTGGTTGTCCTTGTTGTCCATATATATGTTGACCGATTTTCATAGACTCTTGCTTTAATTCATCCATAACAATTTTAATTTTACCTATGTTATCTTCTGATAAAGCTTCTCTCAATTCTTTGATTTTTTCTTCTACGGGACCTTTAATATCTTCAGGGACTTTATCTCCACTTTCATTTAACAATTTTTCTGTCTGATAGGCTAAATCTTCAGCTTGGTTTTTTAATTCAATTTCCTCTCTCTTTTTCTTATCTTGTTCTTCATATTCTTTTGCATCCTTTATCATTTTTTGTATTTGCTCAGGATCCATTTTTTGTCTTCCTGAAACGACCATAGATTGTTTTTTGCCCGTTCCTTTGTCTGTAGCGGATACATTTACAATTCCATTAGAATCAATATCAAAAGTTACTTCTATTTGAGGTACACCTCTTGGGGCTGGTGGTAGTCCCGTTAATTTAAAATCACCTAAAAAGAAATTATCTTTTGCAAGTGATCTTTCCCCTTGATAAACTCTAACTTCAACTTCAGGTTGATAATCTACTGCAGTTGTAAAAGTTTGTGATTTTTTAACAGGGATTTTAGTGTTTCTTTCGATTACAGGTTGAACTAAACCACCTTTTACTTCAACACCTAACGACAAAGGAGTAACATCAACTAATACAAGATCTTTATCTGAGTTCCCCGTCATGATTGCTGCTTGTACGGCAGCGCCCATAGCTACTGCTTCGTCTGGGTTAACTCCTTTATTAGCTTCTTTGTTGAAATAAGATTTAACCAATTTTTGAACTGCTGGAATTCTTGTTGATCCACCAACTAATAGAATATCATCAATTTCATTTTTAGAAAGCCCGGAATCTTTAAGAGCATTTTCTATTTGCGTTTCTGTTGACTTAACTAAATCTCCAATTAAATCTTCAAATTTAGCTCTTGAAACTTTCTTTTCTAAATGAACTGGTTGACCATCTACAACAGTTATAAATGGTAAATTAATTTCAGTTTCAAATTTTGTGGATAATTCTATTTTTGCGGATTCTGCCGCTTCTTTTAGTCTTTGAAGAGCTTGTTTGTCTTTTGACAAGTCTACTCCATTATCTTTTTTGAATTCTGATACTAAATAGTCAATTAATCTTTGATCAAAATCGTCTCCACCTAAAGTGTTATTTCCAGATGTTGATACAACTTCAATTATGTCATCACCAATGTCTAAGATAGAAACATCAAAAGTACCTCCACCCAAGTCGTAAACTATTACTTTTTTGTCGCCTTCAGCGGATTTATCCATTCCAAAAGCAATACTTGCAGCTGTTGGCTCGTTTATAATTCTCAACACTTCTAAGCCTGCGATTTCTCCTGCTTCTTTAGTTGCTTGCCTTTGTGCATCATTAAAATATGCAGGGACTGTGATTACGGCTTTTTTAATTTTTCCGCCTAAATAATCTTCGGCATCTCGAACTAATTTTTTCAAGATATACGCTGATATTTGTTGTGGTGTATACTCTTTTCCTTCTATATTAACTGTATAATCTTCTCCCATGTGTCTTTTGATTGATCTGATAGTGTTGTCAGAATTTAATACAGCTTGTCTTTTAGCTGGTTCACCTACTATTATTTCTCCATCTTTGGAAAATGCCACAATTGATGGAGTAGTTCTTTTACCTTCTGAGTTTGAAATAACTTCAACATTTCCATCTGGTTTCATCCATGAAATTGCTGAATTTGTTGTTCCTAAATCAATTCCTACTACAAATTCTTTTTGACTCATTAGAATACCTCCTCGTTTATTATTCATTCATTTATATTATACTCAAAAAATAAATAAAATTCAAGCTTTTAAATTATTATAGAAAAACCATAAAATAGTTTAATAAAGATATATATAGAAGTATAAATATAAAAGAAAACAAAACTTATATCACTTGTAATGTAAGAGTGAAAAAATATTCTAAAAAATAATAGAAAATAAGAAAAGAGTTCTATATTATCTATAGAACTCTTTTCTTCTATCTTTTAGGATGTTGTTAAATTTATTAATGTTTTTATCTCGCGACTCTAAAAGGTTTAAATTAAAAGTTTTTACAATATCTCCTTTTTTTTCATATCTTTCGATTATGTTTCCTTTTGGATCTGTAATTTGGCTCATACCAGTAAATTCATATTCAATATTTTTATTTTTTTCGACTCCCCACCTATTTGATGTTGCAATGAACAATCTATTTTCTAATGACCTTATTTTATTAGCTTCTTGGCAATAAGGTAATACAAGGTTTGAAGGGTGAACTATTAGCTCCGCTCCTAATACATTCAATGTTCTGAACGATTCTGGGAAAATCCAATCAAAACAAATTGCCATACCAACCTTATAACCTTTGAAATCCTCTACAAAAAATCCATCCTCCCCAGGGGTAAAAAACAATTTTTCTCTGTTAAAAAGATGAATTTTTCTATAAATTGAATAACTACCGTCAGATTTAATAAAAATTGAAGAATTATAATATTCGTTATTATATTTCTCGTTAAAACCAAACACAATATTTTTATTCTTTTTAACAGCAAAATCTCTAACAGTATTTATTGAATATGCACTATCCTCTCCAGCAGTTTCGCTTGTTTTTTCAACTTCTTCTTTGTCTGTGTAAGCATAACCAGTAAAAGCCATTTCTGGTAAAACTATCAAATCTTCTTCTGTATCATTTACCATTTTTAAAGCTTTTTCGACATTAGATTTTATTTGGAAAAGCTCTGGGCGAAATTGAACTAAACTAACTCTCATTTATATACACCTCCTTATTGGTAATTATCATATCCAATCTTTGATCATGTTTTTCAATTGGCAAATTATCTACTACTTGTAAATCAAAAGATATTCCACATAGAATTGTCTTATAATTTATGTTTTCTATAAACCTATCATAAAATCCTCCTCCGTAACCTATTCTATATAAATAAGGGCTGAAAGCTACTCCAGGAATTAAAAACATGTCGATTTCATTTTCGAATCTATCTTCTGTTGGTTCCATAATTCCAAAATTCCCTTTAACAAAATGATCCAAAGAAGAAGCTTTATGAAATTTCATAGTTTTCCCAAGAGTTTTTGGAAAAAGAAAATTTTTCTGTAATTTATACTTATTAAAAAGGGGTAAAAGATTTACTTCTTTTTTAAAAGGGTAATACATAGCTATATTTTCTGAATCTTTAAAGATAGTTAAGTTTTCTATTTTTTTTGAAATGATCTTTGATTTTATAGAAACTTCTTGGTCTGATAAAAGTACCCTTTTTTCTATAATTTGTTTTCTTAATTTTTTTTTGTCCATATAATCACTCCTAAAAATTCCTTATGATATAATTAATGTGTATGCTTTTATTTTAACATAAATGGATAAAATAATGAGAGGATGATTTTTTTGAAATTGGATTTGCATATGCACTCTACAGCTTCTGATGGAACATGTAATTATGATGAAATAATAAATATTGCTATAAATAAAAATATAGAGATAATTTCAATTACTGATCATGATAATATAAATATACAGAAAAATGCTTTAGATTATTGCGAAGATAAAAAAATAAAATATATTCCAGGTGTAGAAATATCGACTGATTATGAAAATATGCTTGATGTTTTAGGGTATGGAATAGATTTAAACGAGACCAAATTAAATGAAACTTTGGAAGAAATTCAAGGCTACAGGACAAAAAGAAATGATTTAATGGTAGAAAGATTAAATGATCTTGGTTTTGAAATAGAGCTGTCTGAAATAAGAAAAGTCGCTGGCAGCGACATAATAGGCAGGCCACACATAGCAAGAGTGTTAATGAATAAAGGATATGTGGATACAATGGAAGAAGCTTTTAATATTTACCTTGGCAATAATAAAAAAGCCTTTATCCCAAAAATTAAGCTAAAACCAGAAAAAGCGATTGAACTTATTACCAATGCAGGCGGAAAAGCAGTGTTAGCACACCCAAAATATATTACAAAATCAGAACAAAAATTAAATCAATTAATTAAAAAATTTAAACTATATGGTTTATGGGGGATTGAGGTATATTACAGCAAACATAAAAAAAATGATATTGAAAGGTTTAAAAATATAGCCTTAAAAAATGATCTTTATATTACCGCAGGGAGTGATTTTCATGGAGATAACAAACCAGATATAAATCTGGGAATGGAAGTAGAAGACGATTTATTGGTAGAATCTATAAAATGTTTATTGAAAAGATGAGGGGGATCATCTATGAATTTGAATTATCCAGTAATAGTTTTAGGGCAAAAAGGTATGATAGATAAATATGATGAAAATAGTATGGAAGGCCTTTTAAAGTCAATAGAATATGGTGCGGATGGGGTTACAATAGATGCAATGAAAATAGCAGATAACAATATAATCATATGCAATCCAAATTCTTCAAAAGCTTTAAAAAAAGATTTAAAAAATTTGACGACTAAAGAAATAACTAAAATGAAATTTACTAACAATCAAAAAATCCATTCTTTAGAAAAGGCATTTATAGAATTACCATCTGATACTTTAATAAATATAAATGTTTATGAAGAAGACGCTATAACCAATATTATAGGTATGATCAATACTTTAGATGTATCTAATAGAACAATGCTTTCGACAGATAATATAAATATAATAAAGTATCTTTCTGATCTAAACAACGATTTTTTTTACGCTTTTAGAGTTAAAGAAGAAAAAGTGATTAAAGAAGCTTTAGAATTGAAAGATGATTTAAGATTTTATTCGATAAATATAGATTATGAAGAAATAAAAAAATGTGGTTTAGATAAATTTAAAAATGAAATATCGGTAATTCAAGAAGAAAGTCTCAAAATAATGATTGAAAATTTTAATGATTGTTCAAAATTGGAAGATCTTAAAAACTATGTAGACATTCTTGAAACAAGAGAGATAAATAATTGTATAGAGATACTTGAAAAAATTTATTAAAGGAGTGAAGACATGTTTCCAAGACTTGTAATAGACTTAGCCAAAGTAAAGAATAACTCGAAAAATGTAGTTGAAAAATGTCATTCGTTAGGGGTAGAAGTTGCAGGAGTAACAAAAGTAATGTGCGGTATGCCTGAAATTGCTGAAGCCATGATTGAAACAAATATAGATATGATAGCTGACGCAAGGATGCAGAACATAAAAAAGCTAAAAGGAAATGGTATAAAAAAAGATTTTTTATTATTAAGAATCCCCATGATTTCTGAGTTAGATGAATTGATTGAAAATGTAGATATAACTTTGATAAGTGAACTAAAAACTATAAAAATTTTAGGTGAAAAGGCTCTGGCTAAAAATAAAAAACAAAAGATAATATTTATGATTGATTTAGGAGATTTGAGAGAAGGAGTTTGGTATAAAAACGCAGTTGAAAACATAGAAAAAATAATCGAAATTCAAGGGATAGAATTAATAGGGATAGGGACAAATTTAGGTTGTTTTGGAGGAGTTTTGCCAACTCTCGAAAAAATGAACATGCTTGTTGACATTAAAACAGAAGTAAAAGAAAAACTAAATTTTGAATTGAAATATATATCTGCTGGAAGCACAGCTGCATTACCCCTTGTAGAAAATAAAGATTTACCTAAAGAAATAAATCATTACAGATTGGGAGAATCTATTCTTTGCGGTACTGATGTCACTAACAATAGAAAAGTCCCTGGGGCATATCAAGATGCAGTATATTTAGAAGCCGAAATAGTAGAAATAAAAGAAAAGCCATCTATGCCTGAAGGGGAAATAGGGCTTGATGCTTTTGGAAGAAAACCTCATTTTGAAGATAAAGGTTGGAGAAAAAAATGCATACTTGCAGTAGGCGAACAGGACATAGACCCAGAAGGGTTAATACCCATTAACAAAGATATAGAGGTGCTACATGCAAGTTCAGATCATACAATTATAGATATTACCGAATGCAAAAGTGATTACAATATAGGAGATATAATTAGGTTTAAACTAAGTTATTCTGCACTGTTAAAAGCAACAACAAGTCAATATGTTGAAAAGATTATAATTAATCAATAAAAAATTAAACTCAAAATATAAGAAATCGCAGTTGAAACAATGAAAATGAAAAGAGTAAAATAAGCTTTTTGGTCTATAGATTTTATTTTTTTATCATCCTTATTTAACCCTTTTCTAATTTCTTTAGCTGCATCCCAAAAGTAAGATATGGAAACGATCAACATTACAATTGAAAAAATAAAAAGACCATTTATAATATATAACATTAAAATCACCTCAAAATATTATAACATAAGGAGGCAAAAAATGGACTCATTATCTTTGAATCCTCCTCATTCTATTGAAGCAGAAGAATCTGTTATAGGTAGTATATTGATGGATCCAAATATTTTAGAAGACGTATTAGAAGAAGTTAGGTACAGCGACTTTTATCTCGAAAAACATAAAATAATTTTTAAAACTATTGAGCAGCTTTTTTCAGCAGCGCTACCAGTTGATACAGTAACTCTAATAGATAAAATGAGGAATTTAGGAATATTGGAAAAAGTTGGTGGAGAAGAAACCTTAATAAACCTGGCACAAGCAGTCCCAACTACTGCAAACATCATGTACTATGCAAATATAGTCAAAGAAAAGGCTTTATTGAGAAATCTAATACAAGCATCTTCCGAAATTGTTGAATCTGTTAGAACTGTAGGAGATGCAAAAGAGATATTGGAGTTTGCCGAAAAAAGAATTTTTTCTATAGCAGAAGCCAGGGCTACAAGAACATATGAATCTCTATCGTCCATAGTTCCTAATGTTGTAGACCAAGTAGTTGAATTGAAAAACAAGTATCGTAGAGGCGAACTTGGTTTGGTTACCGGTATACCAACTGGTTTTTCTTCTTTAGATAGCATTACGTCTGGATTTCATAAATCTGATTTAATAATTATAGCTGCAAGACCTTCAATGGGAAAATCGTCTTTTGCATTAAACTTAGCAACCAACATGAGTCTAAAGCATAATGTGGGTGTTGCAATATTTTCTCTTGAAATGTCAAAAGAACAGTTAGCTAATAGAATCATTTGTTATCAGTCGAGAGTTGATTTGCAAAAAGTTAGAACTGGACAAATTTCTGATGATGAATGGAGTATGATTACACAAGTTGCTGGCGATTTAACTGATTCCAGTTTGATTTTGGATGATGAGCCCGGATTAGATTCCAGATCGTTGAGAGCAAAAGCGAGAAGAATAAAAAGAGAATACGATATCCAAGTTCTAATCATAGATTATTTACAGTTAATGTCGGGAAAATCAGGTAATAATGAAAACAGGCAACAAGAGATTTCGGAAATATCCAGGTCATTGAAATTATTGGCGAGAGAATTGAATATAACAGTTATAGCTCTATCACAATTATCCAGAGCTGTTGAACAGAGAGAAGACAAAAGGCCAAGATTAAGTGATTTGCGTGAATCTGGAGCTATAGAGCAAGACGCTGACCTTGTAATGTTTTTGTATAGAGATTCGTATTACAAAAGAAGAGGAGAAGGCGACGAAAAACTTGTTTTAAACGAAGTTCACGAATCAGAATTAATAATAGGAAAACAAAGAAACGGACCAGTTGGAACTGTTAAATTCATGTTTAACCCGAGATTGGCTTCGTTCTTTGAAATAGACAGAAAACATGAATAACCTTCAAAGGGGGGTTTAGATGGAAAATATGGAAAGTAAGATATTAAATTTATTGAAAAAAAATAAAATGATACAAAAAGAGATTTATCAAAAACTGAATGCCATTAAAAAAGACGAAAAAAAGAAAATTAGAAGAGCCTTAAATGAACTACTTGAAAGTGGACAAATATATAAAGATTCAAGGAATAGATACAATATGCCAGATGAAGATACTACTATAGGTATAATTGAATTTATCAAAAGTGGGAACATGGGTTTTGTTAAAAGAGAAGATGGGACAGAAATAGCTATCCCAGTTGAGAGAAGCAAAAACTCTTTACACGGTGACAAAGTATTAGTTCAAAAAAAAGGTAAATGGAGAGACTTAGATGCTGGAGAAGTTGTAAAGATTCTCGAGAGAAACCTTGAAAAAGTTGTTGGTAGGTTTGAGAAAAAGAAAATGTTTGGTTTTGTCGTTCCAATAGATGGAAAAATAAACACAGATTTTTATATAGCTCCAGAAGACATGAAAAATGCAAAAGATGGTCAAATTGTTGAAATAGAAATAAAAAATTATGGAAAAACTACAAAAAATCCAGAAGCTAAAATAATAAGAGTTATTGGAGATGAAGGAGACCCATCAGTTGATATCCCTATAGTTCTTTCAAAACATGATCTTCCTGAACCAGGAGAATTTCCTGATTCTGTCATGAAAGAAGTGGAAAAAATTCCCCCAAAAATTTCTAAAGAAGAGAAAAAAGGTAGAGAAAGTTTTGTGGGTCAAAATATATTTACAATAGACGGGGAAACTGCTAAAGATTTTGATGATGCAGTTGGTATAAAGAAAACTAAAAATGGTAATTACAAATTAGGTGTCCATATAGCTGATGTATCTCATTATGTTAAAGAAAATTCAGAGTTAGACAAAGAAGCTTTAAACAGAGCAACCAGTGTTTATTTAATAGATACAGTAATACCAATGTTGCCTCATGAATTATCCGATTGGATGTGTTCTTTGGTAGAAGGTGAAGAAAGATTAACCATGTCACTGGAAATGGAAATTGATAAAAATGGAAATGTTGTTGATTCATCTATAAACAACGGTTTAATAAAAAGCGTAAAAAGATTAACTTATACCGAGGTAAACGAACTTTTATCAGACAACCCTTCCAAAGAAATAGAAGAAAAAATTGGATTTTTAAAAAAAGACTTAGAAACAATGATAGAGCTGATGGAAATATTGAGAAATAACAGAAAAGAAAGAGGTTCTATTGTTGACATGGAAAGTGGAGAAGTATATTTTAAATTCGATGAAAATGGCAATGTTGAAGATATAATTCCTGTAGAAAGAGGAATATCAGAGAAAATGATAGAGGAATTCATGATAAAAGCAAATGAAACAGTTGCTGAATATTTTGATGCACAAGATTTGCCTTTTATATACAGAGTTCATGAAGACCCAGATCCAGAAATGATCATTCAATTGAAAAATTATTTGGAAATGCTTGGCATGAGAGTCAAAATGCCTTTAAATATGCATCCAAAAGCTTTACAACAAATTGTTGAAAACACAAAAGACCATCCTTTAGCTGATTCAATTCAAAGGTTACTCATAAAATCCATGAAAAGAGCTATATATTCTAATGAAAACATAGGACATTTTGGGCTCGCATCTATGTCTTATACTCATTTCACTTCTCCGATTAGGCGATATCCTGATCTTATCGTTCACAGACTATTAAAAAAATTTATAGAAAGTAAAGGTACTTTAAAAAAATCTGACATAGAAAAATATCAGAAAAAATTACCAGAAATAGCAGATCAATGCTCAAAACAAGAAAGAGTTGCTGATAAAGCAGAGTGGGATTTAAGAGATATGAAAAAAGTCGAATACATATCAAATCATATAGGGGAAGAATACGAAGTATATGTTACTGGAGTGACAAAATTCGGCCTCTTTGTTGAAATACCTAAAAAGATGATTAATGGATTAATACATATTTCAGAATTAAATGACTACTTTGAATACGATAGCGATCGAAATAGACTACTCGGACAAAAAACTGGAAAAATATACAGAATTGGCGACAAGTTAAAAGCAGTCGTTATGAAAGCTAATAAAATTGGAACAGAAGTAGATTTTGCCCCAGCAGACAATGCCAAAGAAATTGAAAAAAGACTTAAGAAAAAATACCCAAATACAAAGGTTAAAATAAACAGAAACAAAAAAATAAATAAATAAGATTATAAAAAAGAGAGATTCTAATAAGTGAATCTCTCTTTTATTATTTTTAAAATATAAATCATTTAAAACGATTAACTAATCTTTTTGTTTTTAAAATCTCCAACTAATCTTCCGTTATCCAATTGCAATATTCTTTCGGAATATTTTCTAATAAGCTTTTCATTGTGATTAATCATTAAAACAGTAATTCCCATATTTTTATTAATATAAGTTGTTAGATTCATTATTTTTTCTGCCATTTTCGGATCTAAAGCCGCAGTATGTTCATCTAATAATAAAATATCGGGTTTAGATATAGAAGCGATAATAAGAGACAAAGCCTGTTTTTGCCCTCCTGAAAGTTCTTTCACTTTTGTTTTCAATCTTTTATCTAATCCAATATCCAAATTTTTTAACAAGTCTAATCCTTTTACTTTCCCAAATTTTAAAAGTCTTCTACCTTTTTTCGATCCAAGCATTAAATTTTCTTCAATCGTTAGATCGGGGAAAACACCGCTATCTGGGTTTTGATAAACTATGCTGATGTTTTTTAATATCTTGTAAGAGGGTATTTTATAAGTATTTTTTTCATCTAAAAAATAGTAACCATGTTCTGGTTTTATATCTCCTGTCAATACTTTGAATAAAGTTGATTTTCCAGAACCATTTGATCCTGTTACTGTTATTAATTCACCCTTTTTGAACTTAAATGAAAAATTTTCTAAAGCGATTTTTTCATTCACCTCGCCCTTATTATAAATGACTTTAATCTCTTCAAGCTTAACCATTTTTTTACCTCCTCATTTCTAAGACCTATCATCAAAATTATAAATATTGAAGTTAATAGCTTCATATCTCCAGGGTTAAACCCTATTTTGTATCCATATTTCATTACCAATGCAATTACAAACTGATAAATAATTCCCCCAATAAAAGCGCATAATAAATTGTATAAAATATTCAGCTTGCCTAAAACTATTTCTCCAATAATAACAGCTGCTAAAGAAGAAACAACAATCCCTTGTCCCATATTTACATCAGAAAACCCAGAGTAAATCGCAAAAAAACCACCAGCTAAACCAGGAAAAAAATTTCCAAGAAATAATCCAGTGTAACTAAAAATATTGGGATTCATGCCAAGATTTTTAATGCCTTCTTTATTGTTTCCAAACCCCCTAAGAGCAAGTCCAAATTCTGTTTTAAAGAGTAAATATAGTAAAAAAATAATAATTGAAGATATAAATAACAAAAAATAAATGTCAATTGAAAAAACCTTTGTAAAGTTTTCATTTTTTTGAAGTTCATTACTAACTAACGATTCGGTGTTGTTTGTATCTTCAAATAAAAAATCCAATTTTGTCTGTTCTTCATAAATTACCTCTTCACCGTAGCTTTCTTTTGGTACTGAAATGTTTGGGCCGTCCATAATTCTTAAATTAATTGAATATAACATAGTCATAATTAAAATACTTGCAAGAAGACTATGCATATTAAATTTATTATACAAAAAAGCTGTAAAAAGCCCAGCAATACCAGAGGCCAAAGCCCCCAACAAAATTGCAAAAGGTAGTAAAACATTTGCATAAAGGAGGCTGATAGTTACAGCCGCACCAAGGACATAAGATCCATCAGGCGTTAAGTCTGGTAAATCTATAACCCTAAAAGATATGAAAACTCCGAGCGCAGCTAACGATGCAATCAATCCCTGTTCAAAAATACTTATTATATCCATATTAAAACTCCTTATTCAATAATATCTGCATTATCTATTAATTCATCTGGAATGTTTAAGTTAAAAGCTTTTGCTCTTTCAAGGTTTAAGTATAATAAAAGAGCATTTCCTGGCATAAAAGTAGATTCGATCTCAGAGATTTTTTCCCCATTAATAATTCTTCTTACAATTTTTCCAGTTTCAATACCCAAGCTTTTGTAATCAAAGCCAAAACCTATAACTGAAGAAGCCTTTGCAATATCAATGTCTCCTGATATTACAGGAATTTTCTTTTCTTTCATTTTTTCTGATAAAAGTTCAATAGAAGAAGCAACAAGGTTGTCTGTAAAAAGATAGAAAATATCGACTTCATCACTTCTGGAATTTATTCCAGTTATCAATTCATTAATATTACTTCCTGAAATTTCAATAGTATTTAAACCTAATTCTTCACTATATTTATTTGCCAATTCAACAATTTTTTTAGAATTAATCTCACCCGTATTGAAAAGTAATCCGATATTTTTTGCTTCTGGAAAATATTTTTTTATAAGATTCATATGTAATTCAACTGGCAACATATCAGAAATTCCAACAATATTTCCTGAATTCAAACCCATTTTCGGAATTAAACCTGCGGCTACCGGATCTGTTACTGCAGTAAACACAATAGGTTTGTTTTTAATAGAATTCGCTGCAGCTTGTGCTGAAGGAGTTGCTATAGCAACAATTAAATCAGAATCATTGTTAAATTTTTTTGCTATCTGAGTAGCATTTTGAAAAGACCCTTGTGCTATTTGGTGATCGTAAACTAAATCCATATCAGATAATTCTTCTTTTAGCCCTTCAAAAACAGCGTCTAAAGCAGGATGTTCAACAATTTGAGTTACTCCTATAGTCAATGAAAAAACATGTACTACAAATAAACTAAAAACCAAAAATACCCCAAAAAATCTCTTTTTCATAAAAAACACCTCCGGAAAATTTTAATAAAAAAGGGTGTCTGCAAAATAAATGCAGACACCCAAAATTGTTTTTGTTCTCCTTATGTACCCATGACAAAACAGGTACCGGACAGACAAAATTGAGTGTCATTCCCGTACCAATAATAAGCAAAAAATCTATTTATTTTTAAAGAATTATGATTACACATTAAAATCACCTTTTTCCTTTTAAATTGTTTTTATTATATCACCTTAATTTTATATTGTCAAATAATTAATTTAATTTTACAAAAATTAATATATAATTCTCTTGGAGGTGGTGTGATGAGTAATATCAAAATAGATAATATGAAAAAAGAGCAATTAATAGAGGAAATAAAGAAGTATTTTTTTAATGAATCTGGAGAAGACATAGGCAATTTAAGGGCAAGAATGATTTTAGAGTTTTTTATAGATACAATAGGACCAACAATATATAATCAGGGGGTTAGTGATGCTCATAATTATATGAAAAATAAATTAGATGAAGTCTTTGAATTAGAAGTATATAGAAAGAGATAGCGATTCTTTTGAATAGCTATCTCTTTAATTTAAGATTAAAATATATTTTTTTAAATAAAATTAATATTTTTTAAAATAACTAAAAATTACTATAATATAAATGTGGTAAAAATTAATAAACTATGAGGGAGGGTATAAAATGACAAAACAAGAACGTAGCTGGGTGTTATACGATTGGGCTAATTCAGCTTTTTCAATTGCGATAACAACAGCTATTTTTCCGCTATTTTTTAAATCTTATGCTGCTGCTGACTTACCTAATAATATTTCTACTGCCTACTGGGGTTATTGGAACTCTTTAGCTACATTTATAATTGCTATTTTAGCCCCTATTTTAGGGACAATTGCTGATTACAAAAATCGAAAAAAACGATTTCTAATATTTTTCTGGATAATGGGAATATTAGGGACAGGAATGCTTTCACTGATAAACGAAGGTCAATGGGTGATGGCGTTGTCCATATATGTTATTTCTTTAGTAGGATTTTCCGGGGCAAACATATTTTATGATGCTTTCCTTGTTGATGTAACAACAGATGAAAGAATGGACTGGGTTAGTTCAAGTGGTTTTGGATGGGGGTATTTAGGAAGCACAATTCCTTTTATTATCAGTATAGTTTTTATTTTAAACCCCTCTATAATTGGTTTGTCTGGAGATGTAGCAGCACAGAAATTCTCATTTATTATTACTGCAGTATGGTGGGGGGTATTTACAATTCCATTGATTTTAAATGTGAAACAGAAAAACTTTATTCCTCCATCTAAAACACCAATAAAAGATGGATTCCAAAGGTTGGCAAAGACCATTGGGAATATAAAAGAAAATAAAAACACATTCATATTCTTAATTGCATATTTCTTCTATATCGATGGTGTTGGTACTATAATTAAAATGGCAACTTCGTATGGTGCTGATGTAGGAATAGCTTCTGATGATCTATTGATTATTTTGCTTGTAACACAATTTGTGGCTTTCCCTTTTGCACTTATTTATGGAAAATTAGCCAAGAAAGTATCAGCAAAATTCATGCTTTTTATTGGGATATTGATTTATATAATATTGACTACATATGCTTATTTTATTAATTCGACACTTGATTATTGGATACTTGCAATGTTGGTTGCTTCCTCTCAAGGTGGGATTCAAGCTTTAAGTAGATCTCTTTATGGTAAATTGATACCAAAAGAAAAATCTGCAGAATTTTATGGATTTTACAATATATTTGGTAAATTTGCTGCGGTAATGGGACCATTTTTAGTAGGTTTTTTCTCCCAAGTATCAGGAAGTTCAAGAACAGGAATATTTAGTATTGTAGTATTGTTTATCATAGGAGGAATTGTTTTAACACAAGTAAAAGAAAGAAAAGTATAAATATAATAAAATAGCCTTACCCTTAATTTCTTAAGGGTAAGGCTATTTTTAATTGTATTCTTTCAGTTTTTCTTTTAAATTTCTTTCGTGTTTTCTTGCAGATTTTTCATGCAGAAACTTAAATAAAATAGTTAGTACAATAAACCCAAAAACTAAATTAACAATTCCAGCGATAAACAGCCCAAATTGGGTTGTGAAACCAGTTATTAAAAAGCCTACAAACGCTACAGAAGCAACAGTTGTTGCATACGGCATTTGAGTTTGGACATGATCGATGTGATTACATCCAGCACCGGTACTTGAAAGAATTGTTGTGTCTGAAATAGGAGATGCGTGATCACCATAAATTGCACCAGAAAGCACAGAAGCTACCAATGGAACAATCAAATCAATTCGCCCAGTGCTTGCAGCCATAGGCACTGCAATAGGGATTAAAATACCAAAGGTTCCCCAGCTTGTACCAGTTGAAAAAGAAACAATTGCTGCAGTTAAAAAGAAAAGAGCCGGCATTATTTCTATAGGGAAATTATCACTTGCTAAGCTAACTAAATACTCTCCAGTCTTTAGATCACCCCTTATAATTGCCCCAATAGTCCAAGCAAGAATAAGTATTTCTAATGCAGGAAGCATCATTTTAAACCCTTTCCAAGCCAATTCTGGAATCTCTTTTAGGTTAATGGTTTTTCTTATAGTAAACCAAGATAATGTAAAAATCAAAGTAATCACCCCACCCCAAAAGAGTGCAAAAGCAGAATTCATATTTTCAAAAGCAACTGCCAAGTTATTTTCTCCACCGAAGAGAGCATAACCGCCTGTGTATAACATAAACATTATTATTGAAAAGATCAAAATTACAATAGGTAAAACTAAATCAATTACCTTTCCTTTTGAATCAGGTTCAACATCGTTTTGTATGTTGTTTGCTACTTTTTTATCTGAATTGAATAAATCTCCCTCTGAAACAGCTATAAATTCATGTTCATACATAGGACCATAATCATAGTTTTTCCAAATAATCATAATAACCATAAATATTGTTAATATAGCATATGAATTAAAGAAAATTGATGATAAAAATACATTATAAGGATTTAAATTAGCTAAAACTCCGGAGCCAACTCCAGATTGCGTTAATTGTGAAATAACTTCTGCTACCCAACTTGAAATGGGTGCTAATATGCATATTGGAGCAGCAGTAGAATCTATAATATAAGCCAATTTTGCCCTTGAAACATTGTATTTATCAGTAACTGGTTTCATAACAGTACCAACTGTTAATGAATTAAAGTAATCATCTAAAAATATCAAAACACCAAGAATAAATGTAGAAAAAGAAGCTCCTTTTCTAGTTTTAATTTTTTTTGATGCCCAGTTTCCGTAAGCAACTGCACCGCCAGCTCTTGATATTAACGCTACCATAAAACCGAGAATTACTAAAAATAATAGAATGAATAAATTCCAGCTTTCATTAAAAGATTCTAAAGATCTTAAATTTGAAAACTCAACATTTTCCCAAATCAAATTGACTATTTTAACAGCTGCCTCCCAAATATGCCCCTGAGTTACTATCAATGCACCAGTTACAATTCCAGCAAAAAGAGAAATTAAAACTTTTTTTGTTAAGAATGCCAATCCAATTGCAACTAATGGTGGTAATAATGACCAAATTCCATAATCCATAAAAACAACTCCTCATATTTAGATTAATAAAAAAATGCGCTTCTCGGTGGAGAAGCGCACAATATTTTTTATTGTGTGGCAAACGGCACTCCACATTATAATGTGACAGTCGTAAAGATATTATCCCTACGCCCAGAAAACAACAATTGAGGTTGCTATTTTCTTCGGCAACTTTACCTTTCATCTTTCAATTTCCTCAAAAATAAAGAAAAGATTACTAATTAAAGCTGCAGCCTCCGTTTTGACAAAAATATTCACTTAATCGAAAATAGTATATCATAATAAGTTCTTATAATATTTAATTATATGTAAAAATAAACAAAAAATATCCTTGCAATTATATCTCTTTGTTAGGTATAATAAGATGTTATGATGCTTAAAAGAGGTGAGATTATGAAAGTTACTGAAATAGGTAGTAGGGGTTTAATGTTTGATTTTGAAGACGGGGAAACAACATTAGGCCAAACAATAGTTTATTTGATCAAAGGAGAGAAATATTTTTTCTTATGTGATACTCAAACGGGTTCTAAGCCCATGAGTTTAGTAAAAGATTATATAGAAGAAGAATTGAAAAATAAACAGTTGATTATTTTTAATTCTCATTATCACTGGGATCATATTTGGGGTAATGATTTTTTTGAAGATTCAATCATAGTCTCTCATTCAAAAGCAAGGGATAATATGATTGAAAATGCTGAAAAAGAGTTAAAAGAAAATTCAAAATTTGTTGAAGGCAAAATAAAAATAAAATATCCCGACATAACATTTGATAAAAAACTCTCTTTTGAAGATGAAGGTGTAGAGTTCATATACGCTCCAGGTCACACTTCTGGACATGCAATTTGTTATGACAAAAAAGAAAAAATAGTTTTTGTTGGTGATTTGGTTGAAGAACCAATCCCAATGTTGTTGGATAAAGACTTAGATGCATTTAGAAACTCTTTAGAGTACATTTTAACCATGAATGCGAATACCTATGTAACCACACATTCTTATATAGCTTCTGAAGAAATGGTCAATGTGAATCTACAATATGTAAAAGCGGTAATAGACAATAAAAAAACCCCAGAAAAAATATTAAAAAATTATCCAGATATTGAAACATTAGACAAGTTCAACAGAAATAATGTGATGATATTGAAATATGAAAATATTTTGAAAAATTCCAATAACAACTTTGATGGTGATAGATTTAGAGAAGAATTATACAAAGAAATGAAAATAGATAAATCTAAATACGATAGCACAGTAGAAATGATAGCTTCTATAGATAAAGACAAGTTAGAGAAAAAATTAAAAGAAAAGGTATAAAAAATCTACATTTTTAGCTTTCAATGGCTATACATAAATAATAAAAAAAGAAGGGAATTTATCCCTTCTTTTTTATACTTTAACGTATTTTTTTATATTAGATTCAGAATCAATTTTAGCTTCTATTAAAGATTTTTTACTTGTCATAATAGTTGTAACACCCGGGCCATGGCCCGCTTTTATACAATTGGAATGTACAATAACCCCTATAGAAACAGCACCTTTTAAATAAGCTCTTCCAAAAGAATTGTCATGATTTTCTATCATAACCAGATCTCCAAATTTTAGTTTATCTATACCAAGTCTTTTTATCTCTTCTTCATCAGAAGTCATAATGTCATAATCTCCGTTATAAGCACTAGCGCTTCCAACACCTGATCCCATTAAATGTGCAGGCACTTTACAAGCTACAGGAACAATTAATTTACCATCTTTTTCTTCTATTGGGATATTTTCAAATAAACCCGGATCTACATTCATGACTTTTATTTCAGGGTAGTAATCTGTCAAACGCAGTCCTTGACCAAAAGATCTAACTAATATCTTATCATCAATAGCCATCAAAAACATTTCTTCTTTATCAAAGTCAATTAAAGTATGTTCAATTCCACCATGGGAACCAGTTACAAAACCTTCTGCCCCTTTTGCCTCTCCTGAAACCACAATTGCTTTATTACCTATACAAGCCAAATTCATCAGAGCATCATTTTCTATTTTTTCTTCATTTCTTATTGAGACACCTGGCTCTACGTGGTCTCCTACTAAATCAAAAGCAGAATCTCCAACTCTAAAATTATAAGTTATGCCCCCTGTTGCAGGTAACATCATAGGTTCTCCATCATTGTTTACCCTATAATTCTTCCCCATTGGGTGATGAATCTTACCTTGAACAGATTGCATAACTAATTTTTCTTTGTTAGTTTTTAACATTCACATTCCCCCTTAAACAATAGTCATATAAATTAAATCATAAAATAATAAGGAATGCAAACTAAAATCAAACTATCGGTTGTATATTTTCTTCAGTAAAATCATCATCCAAAATATTCTTCATTATTTCAAATCCATTAGTGATCTGTTCTAAAGAAGTATCAGAAAAACTAATTCTGAAGGTGTTGTTCAAATTTTTATTTTCAGTATTAAAATACTTTTCTGGTAATAAAGAAACACCATTTATTCTACATTTATAAATAAAGTTATCAAAATTATGATTTTTTAATTTTAACCAGAAATAAACCCCACCTTTTGGTATAAAAACCATCTCGAAATATTTAGAATATTTTTCTATTAATTTCTTAGTGTGTAGAAATCTTTTTTTGAAAAGATCGTTTATTTTGTTTATATGTTTATCGTAGTCTCCATTTTTCAAATAAAGGTCAAAAGCCCTTTGGTTCAAACCAGAAGTAGAAATGTCAGAGGAATATTTTGTAGATATAATTTTTGTAGATAAAGATTTTGGGAAAACCATATATCCTAGTCTGAGCCCTGGCATAAAGATTTTTGAATAGCTTTTGATATAAATAACTTTATTATTCTTATCCAAGGATTTAAGGGATACAACATCTTCATTAAAATAGTTTAATTCAGAGATACAATCATCTTCAACAATGAAAAAATCATAGTTAACTGACATATCTATTAATCTTTTTTTACTCTCTAAATCCATAATCATTCCAGTAGGGTTCTGAAAATTTGGCATACAATAGAGAAAATTAATTTTATCTTTTTGTAAAAAATTTTCTAGTTCATCCAGGTCAATTCCATTTTTGGTTATATTAAAACTATGAATTTTTGCTTTTCTTTCTTTAAAAGAAGCGAGAGCACCAGAATAAGAAGGAGTTTCAATAGCAATATTATCTCCTTCATTAATAAAAATTTTTGAAATAATATCTATAGCCTGTTGTGCGCCAGAAACTATTTGAATATCTTTATATGAACTATTCATATTTTTTGTTATCAAAAAGTCTGAAATGTGTTTTCTTAAAGATATATAACCTTGTGTATTTTGGTAATCAAAAGCCTTTCCTCCATCTCTATCCAAAACATGATTAATAGCATTTTTAAAATCTTCTATTGGAAAAAGATCATGACTCGGTGTTGCTGAAGCAAAATTTATGTTATTCTTCACGTTCATTTGAGTTGAATCAATTTTGTCGTTTACATAGTCATCATAATCTTCGTGAATTTTTATGTTTTTTGCAGAAGATACATAGCTACCACTACCAACTTTCTTATATATCAGTTTTTCTTCTTTTAGCTTTTCATAAGCTTTAACAACTGTAGATGGATTTAAACTATTTTCATCCGCCAATGTTCTTACAGCTGGTAATCTTGTGTTTTCTTTTAAATCATTTTTTAGAATTTTTTGTTTTAAAGACCTATAAACCTGTAAATACAAAGGTGTTTTAGATTTTCTTGAAAGATTTAGATTCATAATACCTCCTTGTGTACCACTACAATAATTAATAAACCATACATTGACAATACAATATAAAAGTGTGAGAATATCATTGTGTAATACAATTATATCAAAAAAAGGGGTGTGTTTTATGTTAAAAGATTTGCAAGAAAGATATAGATTGAATAAAAATTTGGCACAAATGTTAAAAGGCGGAGTCATAATGGACGTAACTAATGCAGAACAAGCTAAAATAGCTGAGGATTCTGGAGCTGTTGCTGTTATGGCATTAGAAAGAGTTCCTGCAGATATAAGAAAAAATGGTGGAGTAGCGAGAATGTCAGATCCAAAAATGATAAAAGAAATAATGGATTCCGTTTCTATCCCTGTTATGGCGAAAGTTAGAATTGGGCATTTTGTTGAAGCTCAGATTTTAGAATATCTGGATATAGACTATATAGACGAAAGTGAAGTATTGACTCCAGCAGATGAAACATATCATATAAACAAAAAAGATTTTAAAACCCCGTTTGTGTGCGGGGCAAGAAATCTTGGTGAAGCTTTGAGAAGGGTTGCAGAAGGTGCTTCAATGATAAGAACAAAAGGAGAAGCAGGAACAGGTAATGTCGTAGAGTCTGTAAAACATATAAAAAAAATAAACGAACAAATAAGAGAAATACAAGGTCTATCAAACGATCAATTAGTTGTTAAATCAAAGGAAATACAAGCTCCACTAGATCTAATTGAATATGTTTCAAAAAATGGTAAACTACCAGTTGTAAATTTTGCAGCGGGTGGAGTTGCAACTCCTGCTGATGCATCTCTCATGATGCAACTAGGGGCAGATGGAGTTTTTGTTGGATCGGGTATTTTTAAATCTGGAGATCCTGTAAAAAGGGCAAAAGCAATAGTAGAAGCGGTAACTCATTATAACGATCCATCTATTTTAGCAAAAGTTTCAGAAGATTTGGGGGAAGCTATGGTAGGAATAAACATCGACACATTAAATGAAGACGAAAGATATGCACATAGAGGTTGGTAAAATGGTTAATATTGGAATATTGGATTTACAAGGTGGTGTAGAAGAACACTTTAATGCGATAAATAAGATAAAAGATGCTAATGCAATCAGCGGCCTGACCCCTGGATATTAGACAAGAGGTATAAAGTAGTTACTTTTTAACAGAAATAGAAAATAAATCATCGACAAACAAATCAACAGAATCATGGTTAAAAGAATCATGAAAAGAAGCAGGAGTCATATAATTCAAAGAACCATGAGGTCTGAGATAATGATAGAAATACAAATAAGCCTTGTATCTGAAAAAAGCATCCTCAGTATCTTGAATATCCGGATTAAGAGAAACAAATTCTCTCTCAACAGAAGAATGATGAGATTCAATAAAAGCTTGAGAATTAGGATTATTCTTGTAACCGAACTCATGGGAAACGTTAAATTCATTCATAAAATCTTTAGTTAGTTTAGATATAAATTGAGGACCATTATCCGTTCTAATAGTTAAATTAGAAGGATCGAGATTTCTGAATTCAAAAGCACTTTTAAGAGTAGAAATAAAATCTTTAGATTTACAAGAATCACCAATAAAAGAACCAACAATGTTTTTATCAAAAACGTCAATAACATCTAATAAAGGAATATACTTATTGTTAGCAGGTATGAACTTAATATCTGCTTCGAAAAATTGATTAGGTCTGGTAACCTCATGATTATTAGGTCTTTTCTTTGGATATTTAAAATGATTCACATAAGCTCTTACAAACCCAAGTTCTTTTCTAATAGAATGAACCTTCTTGTGGTTAACGATAATACCATGCTCATTTCTCAAAAAAGCAGAGATTTTCTTAGAGCCCAAAGTTCTGACATAGTAATAAGGGTCATTAGGATCATCAACAGAATAAATCTTATTAAATAACTCATATAAATCTGAATCAGAAAACTTGGAACCTGAAATAGTGAAAGAAAATCCTCGTCTATTAGAATTAGAACTATTAAAAAAACTCAAACTAAAAAACAACCTATTATTATAATAAAAAGTACTCTTTTTAATCTCAAAAAAATTCAACAAAAAACTCATAGAAAGCCCGTACTCTTTGTACTTATTAATTAAGAAATACCAGGCAACAAAAGAAAAGTCAGTAGAAAAAACTATTTGAGATTTTTTTTTAGAATCTCGTTTTGTTCTCTAAGAAGTTGTATTTCTAATTCCTTTTCTAAAAGACTCTTTTCATATCTGGTAAGTTTTCTTTTAATAGAAGAAATATCTTCATTAGAGTTATTAGACTTTTCAACACCAGCTTTATCGTATATAACGGGTGGGACCTTAGAAAAGTCAGAAATAATAGATTTAGATCTACCTTTTCTAGTTTTAAAAACGTTATCGTCATATCCAGATTCTTCATACTTTTTGACCCATTTAGTCAATGTACTAGAAGAAACATGATATTCTTCAGATATTTCAGCATATGTTTTTTCTGTATTTAAATAATCTTTAACAACATCTAACTTAAATTCTGATGGATAACTTGTTCCTTTTCTCATGTCTAATCACCTCTTATTTTTATTTTAGCACTTTATACTTCTTTGTCCAATTTCTCTTAGGGGTGATTATGATCAGAATAAAGAAGAAAGAACAACTACATGAAATCCAAGGGTTGGTAATACCTGGCGGAGAAAGTACTACACTGAATAAATTAATAAAAATATATGGTTTTGTTGATCCAATAATAAAATTTTCAAAAGAAAAACCTATATGGGGAACTTGTGCTGGTTTGATAATATTATCAAGAAAATATTTGAATTTAATTGATATAGAGGTTCAAAGAAATGCTTTTGGTAGACAAAGTAGTAGTTTTATAGAAAAAGACTATATACCAAAAATATCTACAAATAAAATTGAAATGGTCTTTATAAGAGCACCGGTAATAACAAAAATTGGCTCTGAAGTGAATATATTGAAAAAGATAGAAGGTAAAATAGTTGCAGCAGAAACAGAAAATATTTTAGTAACTTCTTTTCATCCTGAACTTACAAAACTATTAGATGTTCACAAATATTTCGTTAAAAAAGTTAAAAAGGGATTGAAGAGAGTATAATTAAAATGTGATTAATATGAAAAATACTAAAATAATAAAAAATTTATTTTTAGATTTATTAGGAAAAATAAATAGAAATATAGATGATTTTCTTCACGATGAAAATGAAGAAAGTATACATAAAATAAGAACAACCTCAAGAAGAATAGAAGTTTTGACATTATTTGAAAAAAATAGTAAAAAATAATCAAATTATGAAAATAATAATGAAAAAAACTAATGATTATAGGGACTATCAAATACTAAAAACATATTTCAGAAAATATAATATAGAATAT
>Ga0182234_10179_pt1 | contig 23208 bp, 23 predicted proteins | sample hydfratesGB_TM_A_FD_145595 | JGI IMG/M metagenome (GOLD analysis project Ga0182234, IMG submission 145595) | Subsurface microbial communities from deep shales in Ohio, USA - hydraulic fracturing test GB_TM_A | ecosystem: Environmental > Aquatic > Deep subsurface > Shale gas/oil reservoir >...
ACTAAAAATAATGAAGAAATATAGCCTGACTTTTAAAAAGTCAGGCTATATTTTATATTTACATTCTGTTGTACATTTCTTTTGCTATATAACTTGCAACATCATCTGCAAAAGTATTTGGGCCAAACCCTGCATCATATCCAATTTCTTTAACAAGCTCGTGAGAAATTCTTGGACCACCTGCAATCAAAATAACTTTATCTCTCAACCCTTCTGCCTCTAACAGCTCAACCAATTCTGTTAGATTTTTTATATGAATATTTTTTTGGGTAACAGTTTGAGAAACCAATAATACATCTGCATTTAGTTCAACGGCTTTAGCAACAAAATCTTCGTTTTCTACTTGGCTTCCCAAGTTATATGCTTCTATCATTTCGTATCTTTCAAGGCCATAATGTCCGGCAAAACCTTTCATGTTCATTATAGCATCTATTCCAACTGTGTGGGCATCTGTTCCAGTACTGGCCCCTATTACCACTATTTTTCTTCCTATATTTTCTTTGATATATTCATCTGTTTCTTCCATTGTCATTTTATCTACTTTTACTTTTGGAACATCTATTTCTTCAAAATTAACCGTATCTGTGAATTCACCGTATCCAATAAAAAACGTAAATCCTTTTGTTAATTCCTTATAATATACTATTTGTGGATTCTGTAACCCCATTTTTTTTATGGTTATTTTTGCAGCTTCTACCGCCTCATCCCCACATGGGACTGGTAATGTGAAAGAAACCTGAACTTTTCCATCGTTCATTGTATCTCCGTATGGTTTAACCTTTGTTAAATCCAAAGTCTTGTCATAATCTTTTTTATTTATATTGTATAATCCTCCACTCATTTTACATCATCTCCCAACATCTTTTCAATGAAAGGATTCATATAATTTTCTCCCTTTTCAAAAACCCCGTCTAATCCTTTACCACCGTTAATAGGTCTTTTTACATCTGCAAAAACACCTTTTTCAAGAGAATTAAATAGCCCTTCTTTTTCTATGGCTTCAAGAAGTGTGAGTGATTCGTTTAAAACTTGTTTCGCTCTATTTTGAATAATTCCACCTTCTTTAAATTCAACTTCATCGCCAATATTTTTCATGTTGTTGAAAATATATTTGGCATTTTCAATTGCTATATACCTATCTGACATAAAAGGAGTGTGGACAGCTTCTGTAATCATACCTAAAAGTTGTATCCCTTGTTTTGTCCAAATAGACACTTCGTTAAACAAAGCATCTTGAATATTGCCTTTAAAAATATTACCTGTCATGAACTTTGTAGGGGGCATATATTTTGGAGTTGCTTCAGGGAATATTTCTCTAACCATTTGCGCTTGAGCTAATTCATATAAAAATCCATTTTCCATATCTGGGTTCATTTCAAAAGCATGGCCTAATCCCATTTGAGACTTTGGAATACCTGCTGTTAAAGCCATTTGCTCATTTATAAAATCTGAGGCTAAAACTGTATGAGCTTGTTCAAAAGCGTCTGCAGTTGTTAAATAATTATCTTCTCCTGTATTTATAATTATTCCTGCAAAACCATTTATAACCCTTGAAAAGTGTTGGTCTATTATTGTTCTTTTCATATTAATATCTCTAAACAATATTCCGTATAAAGCGTCGTTAAGCATAACATCCAGTCTTTCAACAGCCCCCATAGCAGCAATTTCTGGCATACACAAACCCGATGCATAATTTACAAGTCTTATGTACCTTCCGAGTTCATGGCCCACTTCATCCAGTGCTTCTCTCATAATTCGAAAGTTTTCTTGAGTTGCAAAAGTCCCACCGAAGCCTTCTGTAGTTGGACCATAAGGAACATAATCTAAAAGACTTTGCCCAGTAGACCTTATAACAGCTATGATATCTGCACCTTGTCTTGCAGCTGCTTGAGCTTGGACAACATCTTCATAAACGTTCCCTGTTGCAACAATAACATATAAATAAGGTTGAGACCCCTCGCCTATATTCTTAATAAAATCATCTCTATAATTTTTATTTTCCTTTATTTTTTCAATTGTTGAAATTACTATAGGCTCAATCTTTTTTAGAGATTCTTCAGGTTTATGAGGCGTTATTTTCGACAAATCCAAATCACCATTTGCAACTTTCTCTGCAATCTCTTGAGGAGTAAGATTTAATTCTATCATTGCATTTCCTATAATATAAGCTGCACCATTTATCAAAATATTTTTTTCTTTCATATGATCTACTACAACATTTGGTAAAGGGATGTCGTTTTCATTAACTCCGTCTATTCCTAAAAATCTGCAAATAGTTCTTTCAACAGAAACAGTTGAATAATTTTGAACATATTCACTGACGCTGTTTGCTATATTAGAAGCATAACCTCTTGCTTTTTCAACAAGAGACCAATCTATCCCTAATTTACTCAATTAAATCACTCCTTTTTATATAAAAAATTACTTTGTAATTTATTTTGTTGTTTGTTGGAAGAATGTTTTTTATTTCCAACTTCCAACCATAAACTCTAAACAGAAATTGTGAAACAATTTCTACTATTTTGATCTAGTGAAGGCTCTATATATTATTTAACATTAAATAATGAAGAAATATAAAAATGAAAAGTATTGGAGTTTTACTGAGTGAAACAATGTAAAAATTGATGTTGAAAAACACGGATGTTTTTCATGCGAATTTATCCACGGATGGATAATATGAGCAGTACATCAATTTTATTGTTGAGCGAGGGTTAAAAAACGACCTACTTTGAGTTTTTATATTTCGAAATTATTTTTTTGCTTTTAATGTTTTTGATTTTTCAGTAAAAATAATAAATAGATGCGATGAACTATTGAAAATTATTGTACAAAATTTAACCGAGAAATTTTCTCGCTGTTTTGATGAACCCCTCATCAACTCCAAGTATCTCTGCAATCGTTATCGCTTCTTCAGGAACATTCGCTTTTTCGTCTTCTATAAAAGAATAATCAATATAATCATTAATATTTTTTTCGTTTATCTCTTCTAATCTATCTTTCATTAAACCCTTCACTCTCATTTTCTTTGCCTTTTTTGCTTTTAAATGAGGATAATGTGTAGTTATTAGTAAAAAACAATTCTTAGAATATAATTCTTCTATAAGAGCTTCTATAATAGCAGTGCCTTCATTGGGATTAGTTGTTCTTGCTGGTTCATCTAAAATAACCAAAACATTTTTGCCGCTTTTTGCCTCTAAAAATGCTTCATTTATAAACTTTATTTCACCAGCATATGAAGACAACCCTTTTTCATTAGATCCAAGTTCGCCAGAAAGATAAAAAATATCATCAAAATATTTCAATTCAGCTTTATTTGCTGGAACATAAAACCCCAGTTTAAACAAAACAGAAATCAAAGCTACTGTTTTAGTGGATAAAGTTTTACCAGACATATTCGAGCCTGTTATAATAACAGGTTTTTTATCAAGTTCGAAATCTATCTTTTGATATCTTTTATTGTTTTTCAAGTGAACATCATAGACTTTTGGGTTAAACATCCCTTTAATAGAAATGCAATTAGAAAAAATAGGCTTACTCAAATCATATTTTTTTATTATTTCTAACTTTGCTATCAAATAGTCAATTAAAGATATTTTATTAAAAATATCCAACAAAATATCTTTATAATTTTTCAATTCTTTAGTCAATTTTTGTTTTATCTTGTGTTCTTCTTCTTTTTCTTTTTTAATTATTTCAACATATTCAGGATTCTCTGTTTTATTTTCTTTTTGGTATTCTTTTTTTATATTCCTAAGAGATTTTAAATACTCAGAATACTCATCATATATAAAAAAACTATGTATTTTAGTTTTTTGTGGATCTAAAATATTAAAAATGTCCTCTGGATTTTCAAAGTATATCTCTTTGAAATTTGTTGGTATATTTTTTTGAATTTTCATAGAGAAATAAAGAAAATTCTTTATTTCAAACATCTCAATTTCATCTAATTCTTTTTTGTGACCAAGGCTAATTAACGTGTTTTCAATATCGTTTATGTGAGAAATAGCTGATTTAAAAGTTTCAATTATTTCTTCTTCTTTACCAAAGAAATTTAAAAATGTTGATGTTAAATCTAAATGAAACTTAATATCTTTATCACTGAGCCCTTTTTTCACTTTTTTCAAAATGTTTTTACCCATATTTGAGTTTAAATTCATTTGGTTCAAAATATATTCAGCATCTGTTTTTTTTAGAAGTTCTCTCATAATATCAAATCCTTTTTCACATCGATAATTGTAACTCCTGTTTTTTCTTTTATCGATTTCATAATAGGTTCAGAATCAATAACAAATCCTTCAGGACTAACAGGATTATAAGTAACAGCTTTTAAATCTACTCTTTGAAGAACTTTTATTTTACCACCAAGTTTAATGAATTTATTAAATGTGGCACTATCTAAAAATATTTTTGTATAATCTTTCACTATTATAGTATATTTATCAACATGATTTTTTGTTAGTATTTTTTTTACAAAACTGTTGTTCAAAACTCCCGTTATATAATAATTATACCCGTATTTATCTAAATCAAAATTTTTTAAAGATAGCAGAGTTTTAAAGGGTAGTTTTTCAATGTTTTTATCCAAAGAGTATATCCCGTCTTCCAGATCAATTAAATCTTTAATCAACTCTTCTTTTATTGTTTTTAATTTCATTAACTGTATTTTGTAAACAGTTCTATCAATTATACTTTTTGCTGACAAAGACAAAGCCGCCCCTGTAGACAAAACAACAGATTCTGTAACCGATGGTGAAGATGTAGAAATTCTTGAAATTGCACCGTCAACAATTATTTTCATCTTATCAATTTTCTTCATTCCCTTTATAATATCTTTCAACCATACTGACGTAGAAGGGCCGGATAATAATATCCGCCCCTTTTCATTTGCTTTAGCAATTAAAATTCTTCCGAGTGGTGTTTCTCTTCTGCTTAAATAATATAATTCTGCGTTGATTTTTTTGAGCTTAAAGTGTTTTTCTGTAGTCGCGAAAAACATTCCATCATATACAGTTATTTCTGGTTTTTTAGTTTTCGTTACTATATCAGTAGTTTCTCCGTCTACTCCAATTGAAGTAATTCCAAGTTTTATTTTGTTATTTAAATGTTCTATGATATAGTTCATCGTTTCAGTTTTTCCAGTATTTTTTTCAAGCCCAACTACAGAAAGAGTCTCAAAATTCATCAAACTATTTAAAAAATTCATCTTAAATCTTTTAAGTCTTCCTTATGTTTTGCTTTCCATTCTTTAATTCTTTTTCCTCTTTCAAGACTTTCAGGTTCCATACTAACTTGTCCACCTTCAAAAAGTCCTGCAACTCCTTTAAGATGATATTTTTTTCTATATTCTTCATCGTCTACGTCTGTTTCAGTATCTTCAGGTTCGTGATAAGTAGTGATAACTCCTTCATAATTTCTTAGAATTACAGCTCCATCTGTTTCGGAAACAAGATATTGTGGCATCAATCTTATTTTTCCGCCTCCGCCAGGGGCATCTACAACAAATGTGGGAACAGCAAACCCAGAAGTATGACCTATCAAACTTTCCATAATTCCAAGCCCTTTTCTTACAGATGTTCTAAAATGTGCTATACCTTGAGAGAGATCACATTGGTAAATGTAGTAAGGTCTTACCCTAATTTTAGTTAATTGATGAACCAATTCCATCATTATATAAGGACTATCGTTAATTCCTTTTAAAAGAACGCTTTGGTTTCCTAAAGGAATGCCTATGTTGGCTAACTTTTCGCAAGCTTCTTTAGATTCTGGAGTAATTTCATTTGGATGATTAAAATGAGTATTTAACCATATAGGATGGTGCTTTTTCAAAACATTTAATAATTCATCTGTAACTATTTGAGGCATTACAACTGGTGCTCTACTTCCTATCCTAATTATTTCTACATGTCCTATTTTTCTTAATTCTGTTAAGATGTAGTCTAACATCGGAATACCAGCTAACAATGCATCGCCCCCAGATAATAAAACGTCTCTAACCTGAGGTGTTTCTCTAATATATTCAATAGCTGCATCAATTTCTGCCCTTGTTCTTGCACCATCTTTATGACCTGCAAATCTTCTTCTTGTACAGTGCCTACAATACATTGAACACATATCAGTTATTAAAAACAATACTCTATCTGGATACCTGTGAGTTAAGCCTGGAACAGGCGAATCAGCATCTTCATGAAGGGGATCCAACATATCCCATCTACCTACTTTAAGTTCTTTGCTTGTTGGCACCGCCTGTCTTCTTATAGGATCTTTTGGGTCATCTGGATCAATTAAAGAAGCATAATAAGGAGTAATAGCCATTCTTAAAGTTTTAAGAGTGTTTCTTATTCCTTCTTCTTCTTCTTCAGTTAAATTGATTACCTTTTTTAAACTTTCTACATCTGTAATTCTGTTTTGTAATTGCCATTTCCAATCGTTCCATTGTTCTTGTGTCACATCTTTATATAAAGGTATATCTTTAAAATGTCTCAATCAAAAAACCTCCTATATTAAATATACAATTTTTCAAATAGTTCCCTTATTTGTTTTGATTCTCTAATGATTTGCAAACTTAAATCTGCATGACCTTTGGTATAACCGTTACCAATGATCATACTTATATCTTTTCCGACACCTTCTGCTCCAAGAGCTGCTCTCGTAAACGATGTCGCCATTGAAAAGAAATAAACAACTCCTTCATCTTTTGTTATTAAGATAGAAGACATTTCTGTTTCTTCTACATTCACGTTATTTATAACAACATCGCACAAATCACCATTTGTAATTTCATTAATTTTTTCATAAACAGTAACTGGTTTTGTAGCATCTGCCACAATAACTTCGTCGGCTATTCCCATATCTTTTAATCTTTTTGCATTTTCTTCAGAATATTCAATAACTATAACTTTTCCGTCTTTTCCAGCTTTTTTCTTGGCCTGATAAGTACATAGTATCCCCGACTTACCGCCTCCACCAATAATACACACAGTTTGATCCTTTTCTACTAACTTATCTACTTGGGCAGGTGCTCCTGCAACATCAAGTACAGCCAGCGCTAATTTCTCTGAAATATCTTCAGGCAAAACAGCGTAAAGACCACTTTCAAACAATATTGCTTGACCTTTAATATCTACTTGGTCAGTACTTTTGTTTACCTTTAAAATTTCTTCAATTTTTAAAGGTGTTAAAGACAGAGATACTAAAGTCGCTATTTTATCTCCTACTTTCAAACTCTTATCTGGAAAATCTGGTCCGATTTCTTTAACCGTTCCAATAAGCATTCCTCCAGAACCAGTAACGGGATTTTGCAGTTTACCCCTTTCATTTACAATTTCATTTATCATATCAGCTATTTTATTTTCATCAGAATTACATGCATTTTTTATTTGAGTGAAACTCGCTGAATCAACATTCAATGTTTGAACATCTATTAAAATTTCATTTGAATAGATTTCCATTGTATTGTCTAATTTTTTTGCTGGTTGAGGCAAAGCACCTTCAGGATTTATCACTCTGTGAGTTCCAAATGGATTCCCTTTCTTCATTTATTTTCCTCCCTTGTTTATCTAATGTTCAAAATTTTTCTTGCTTCATCTGGTGTTGCTATATCTCTTCCATATTCTTTTGCTAAGTTTGCTATTCTCTCCACCAATTGTGCATTAGACTTTGCTTTTTCACCTTTTTTGAAGTATATATTATCTTCAAATCCCACTCTAACATGTCCCCCCATGGCAATTGCATGCATAGCTAAAGGAAGCTCGTATCTTCCAATTCCTGCAACTGTCCAAGTTGAGTCTGATGGAATTTTGCTAACCATATAAACCAAATCTTCAATTTCTCCTGGGCAAGCGCCTGGAACTCCCAAAACAAAATCAAAGTGAAGTGGTGGTTTTAATAGAGCTTTTTTAACTAAAGTCAGAGCATTTTTAATCATACCTCTTTCAAAAACTTCTATTTCGGGTTTAACATTTCTTTTGAGCATTTCTTCAGAAAATTTTTCAATATATTCATTGGTATTTATAAAAATATCATCACCAAAATTACTGGTACCAGCTGACAAAGTAGCCATTTCTGGATTTAATCTCAAAGGTTGCATTCTTTCTTCAAAAGAATGCCATGTTGCCCCACCTGTAGAAGGCTGAAAAATAACATTACATCTGCCTTCTATTGCTTCCTTTATTTTTTTATAATATTCATAGTCTTGAGTAGGCTTCCCTTCTTCATCTCTTGCATGAACGTGAATAATAGAGGCTCCAGCCTTATAACAATTATATGCTTCTTCTGCTATTTCTTCAGGAGTTAAAGGGAGATTTGGTTGCAAATCCCTTGTAACTTCTGCACCTGTAACAGCAGCCGTTATAATAAGTTTATCCATATTAAACACCTCTTTGTTTATCCAAAGGAACTACGCAAGTTCCAGATGCTTTTGCCACAATAATTGGTTCATCTAAAACATCCGCTGCAGAATCTGATATATCTGGTCTCGGTTTAATAACTTTTTTAGCTTCAAATTCCATTTTTCTGGACGTTTTACCTTTTTTAACAATTCTTCCAACTACTTCTATATAATCCCCAGCATATACTGGAGCTAAAAATTCTACGCTATCATATGCTCTAAAAAGGCCCTCATCACCATCGTTTCTTATTAATAATTCAGTTGCTACGTCACCAAAATATTGGAGCATCTTTGCACCATCAACTAAATTACCACCGTAATGAGCTTCTGCTTGTGACATTCTTACCCTGATCATAACTTCATTCATTATAAAAACCCCCTCCATTTTAGTCTTATATTTTAATTTAGCAGTTATAGGTTGGAAGTTAAAACCTCAACTAAGCATTTAATTTATTTTTGCTTCAAATAATAATTTGAAATTAGCCATATTATTCTAACAACTAACAACCAGCATCTAACAACAGAAATTGTGAAACAATTTCTCCTTTGTTTTATTCCCCCATAATTTTTACATTTTCAGGAATTATCAAATCAGCAGCTGTATTATTTTTAACATCATCTATCGTATAACCAGGTGCTATTTCTTTTAGTACCAACCCTTTGTCAGTAGGTTCAATAACACACATTTCAGTTACTATAAGATCAACTTTTCTAATAGAAGTTAGAGGCAAATTACATTCTTTAACTATTTTTGGATTACCTTTTGCAGTATGTGTCATAGCTACAATAACTTTCTTAGCTCCAGTAACTAAATCCATAGCTCCACCCATTCCTGGGATTTTTTTACCAGGAACCATCCAATTCGCTAAATGGCCTTTTTCATCAACCTGCAGTCCACCTAAAACAGTAACATCTAAATGGCCGCCTCTTATCAAAGCAAATGAAAAGGCACTGTCAAAATACATTGCCCCAGGATTAGCAGAAGTGTACATTCCACCTGCATTAGTCAAATCCTTATTTTCGTATCCTTCCTCAGGAGAACGTCCCATTCCAACCATTCCATTCTCAGATTGAAAAGTAACTTCTACACCATCAGGGATATAGTTTGCAACCAGAGTAGGAAGACCTATTCCAAGATTTACCAAGTCTCCATCTTTTAATTCTTGAGCAACTCTTTTAGCTATTTTAATTTTATTATCCATTATTTATTCCCCCCAACAACAATATAATCAACTAAAACTCCTGGAGTATGGACATTATTAGGATCAATACTTCCAACAGGAACTATTTCTTCAACTTCCACTATTACAGTTTTTCCTGCCAATGCCATTATTGGATTGAAATTCCTTGCAGTTAGGTTGTATTGTAAATTACCCTTAAAATCTGCTCTTTTAGCTTTTAAAAGAGCAAAATCAGCACTTAAAGGTTTTTCAAATAGATAATTTATTCCGTCAATATTTCTTACTTCTTTCCCATCTTCTACAGTCGTTCCAACCCCAGTTGGAGTAAAAATTCCACCAAGTCCTACACCAGCTGCTCTAATTTTTTCAGCTAATGTGCCTTGAGGAGTTAATTCAACTTCACATTCATTAGCGATCATTTGTTTTTGAGTTTCTGGATTTGTTCCTATATGTGATGTAATCACTTTTTTCACAAGCCTTTTTGCAATTAATTTTCCTATCCCTTTATCTACAAAAGATGTGTCGTTTCCAATCACAATTAATCCTTCTTTTTTTTGCCTTATGATCTCATCGATGATGTTTTCTGGAGTACCTACCCCTAAAAATCCGCCAATCATCAAAGAAGAATTACTTGTAATTAAATCTCCCACTTTTTTCAAGTTGATAACTTCCATAGAGTTCACCTCTTTAATCTGAGATAATTTTCATTCCTAACTAATTATTCTCTCTATCCTTTATTTAAAGCATAAATGAGAGTATGAAATTTTTTTCATTCTCTTAATTGTATTATATCATTAAAAGTTTTTAAAATAAATTTCATCTAAAATCAGATTTCTTAAGAGAAATCAAATATATCAGGGCTCATCCATTTTAATCGACAATATTGCATGTATAAAAAATACTTATGCTATAATTTAAAAAAGAAAGAAGGGATATAATGAAGACCACAAATTATAACGGCATACCTGATGTAAAAATAATAGAAAACATAAAATATGAAGACAATAGAGGATTTTTTATAGAAAAATACAATTCAAATTTAGGATTCAAAACAATTCAAGATAATTTTGCTTTTTCAAAGAAAAATGTTTTAAGGGGTTTGCATTACCAAAAAGAATATCCACAGGCAAAAATAATAACCTGTGTAAAGGGAAAAATATTGGACGTATTTGTTGATTTGAGGACTAATTCAGAAAGTTTTTTAAAATATGGGAAAGTTGCTTTAAATGGAATTGAAAAATCAATTTTAATTCCAAGAGGATTCGCACACGGGTATTTAGCTTTAGAAGAAGAGAACATAGTATATTACAAAGTAGATAATTATTACAAGCCAGAATATGAAGAAAGAATAAGCTGGAAAGATAAAAAAATAAACATCGACTGGGAATTAGAAAAATACGGTATTTCAGAAAAAGATTTAATAATATCAGAAAAAGATAAAAAATTGTAATACATTTAAAGATTTTTGGATGGTGATTTGCATGAAATTATTAGTGACTGGTTGCGCAGGATTTATAGGTTTTAATTATATAAAATACACTCTTAAAAATATCAATCATAAAATTTTTGGAATAGACAAAATGACATACGCTGCAAATCCAGAAATAAAAGATATTCATGATGATAATTTTAAATTCTTACAACTCGACATAAACAACTCAAAAATTAAAAATATTATAGATGATTTTAACCCTGATTATATAATAAACTTTGCAGCAGAAACTCACGTAGATAATTCATTTCAAAAACCCAATGAATTTTTAATAAACAATGTTCAAGGTGTTTTAAATCTACTTAATTTTATCAACCCAAAAATAAAATTTATTCAAATCTCTACAGACGAAGTCTACGGTGAAAGCGAACATCCTAAAGCTGAAACAGACAGATTGTTGCCGAGTAACCCTTATGCTGTTAGTAAATCCTCAGCAGACTTATACGTACAATCGTACAGAAAAACACACAATATTAAAGCTTATATTCTAAGACTCACAAATAATTTTGGACCATATCAAAATAAAGAAAAACTAATACCCAAATACATTAAGGCATTAATTGAAAATGAAAAATTCCCCTTATACAATAAAGGAGAGCATTATAGAACTTGGTTGCATACCAAAGAAACTTGCTATTACATCAACCAATTAATCGAAAAAAATCTTGAGCCGGGTATTTACAACTTAACTTCAGAAAACACCATTAAAAATATTGATTTGCTGAAATTAATACACGAAACATTGTCTAAAAAAATTAATCTCAACTATGATTTTTTTGAATATTTTGATTATAAAAATGAAAGAATATACCATGATTTCAGATACAAGATGAATGATGATAAACTGAGAAGTATAATCAAATATAACAGAAGAAATTTTGCAGAAGAACTTGAAGAAACTGTGGATTTCTATTTGAAAAAGTGGGAATCAAAATGAAGTTGGGCATTTTTTCAACTATAATAGATAACTTTGGAGACGCTGGATTCACAATTAGGCTGGCAAAAGCAATGACAAAAATAATAACTCCAAAAGATATCACCATATACACAGATTACGTGGATTTATTTTATAAAATGGTACCAGATACAGAAATAAACATAAAAAATTTCAAAGATTATAACGATAAAAACGACATTATATTTTTCATGTTTCAACACATTCCAGATCAAAACACCTTAAATAAAATAAATAAAAGCTCTAAAAAAGCTCTCATAATAGACTATTTCACAACGGAAAAGTGGGCAGATGAAGCAAATGATAAAATGAGTTTTGTGAACGGGTTGAAAATTTCCGTAGAATACATAGTTCCAGGGTTATCAGATAATAGTGCAGGGATATTGAATTTTCCTTTAACCAGTACAACAAAAAAAACAAAAAACAATGTATATTTATACTCACCAGAAAAAGTTTTGAAAATATTGAAATTGGGAACAATTTGGGGCTATAAAAAAGAAACAAATTTAAAAAAAATGCCTTTTTTACCTCAAAAAGAATTTGATTCGTATCTTTTAGGGGCGAAATATAATTGGATTCGTGGAGAAGACTCTTTTCAATTGGCTCTAAATTCTGGGATACCTTTTTTCTGGGAAGCTTACAAACAAAAAGACAGTATACATCATACAAAAGTAAAAGCTTTCATTGAGTTTATTTCACCATTTTTTAAAAATGAATCATTAAAACAAAAATATATAAAAATGACTAATTATTTAAACGATATAGAAAAAATAGACCTAAAAGAGTTAGAGTCTATATACGATTTTTATGAAGAAAATTATACAGCACTAAAAGAGGCTTTTGAATGTATTAAACTTCATTTTAAAAATAAAACAAATCTTCAAGATTTTTTAATAAAAAAAGTAACCTTTTTATAGTATATTACAAGTGAAAATAATAAATATGGGAGGAATTCAAATATGATTGCAGCTTCAGACTTGAAAACAGGATATGTAATTCAAATGAACGGAGACTTGTATTCTGTTTTAAAATTCAAATACAACTGGTCAGGTAGAAACTCTGCCACAGTTACACTAAAACTTAAAAATTTGGAAAATGGTTCTACATTAGATACAACAATGAAAGGATCAGAAAAAGTTGAAGACGTTATGCTTGATCAAAAAGAAATGCAGTATATTTACAAAAGTGGGGATTTCTATGCTTTAATGGATAACGAAACCTACGAACAAATAGAAGTACACAAAGACGATTTAGGAGATGTTGTCAATTTCCTTGCAGAAGAAGGAATAGTAAATGTTTCATTCCATGAAAGCAGACCAGTATCTTTCTCACTTCCTAAAAACGTTACCCTCGAAGTAGAGTACACAGAACCAGGAGAAAAAGGAGATTCAACAGGAAATCCACTTAAACCAGCAAAGCTATCCACTGGCTACGAAATTAACGTGCCTTTATTTGTAAATATCGGTGAAAAAATAGTAGTAGATACTACAACAGGTCAATACGTTTCAAGAGCATAATCAATAATACCAGGCGAAAGCCTGGTTTTTTTATTTCATATAATAAAAAAAATCAACTTAAGTAAAAATGAATTTTTAGAGAGACTTTTTAATAACTATATCAACTTTTGATCCAAAGCTTTTATTATACTCAAATAAACTGCAACAGTATCATATCTTGCATCATGAAATTTAGACCTTGGGTCTTTAAAAAGTCTTTTTGTTTCTTTGACAAGATCTTTTCTTTTTATCCCCATGAACTTCGTTAGTTCAAAAAGGCTAGGCCATTTGAATCTTCCCAACCCACGATTATTGTAATTTGGAATTTTACAAATATCTGTGAACCTTCTCATACTACACATTGAATTATTGTAATTAAATTCTTTTCCATAATTCTCAAATTCAGCTTTTAAAAATCTCAAATCAAAATTTATATTATGTGCGATAATCGTATCTACTCTCTTAAAATCTTCCTCAATTTCAGGAAGAAAATCTTTAAAAGTACTCCCTCCAGATAGTTCTATTAATTTTTCCTCTGTAAAACCGTGCACTCTTTTAGCACCAGGTTCTATATAATCAACTGTAAAAAAGAAATTTTTAGCTATCTCCTCTTTTTCATTGTTTATTATATAAGATAATTGACATATATTCCCCGGATGAAGACCAGTTGTCTCAGTATCAAAAACCAAAAAATCTTTCATAAATCTCTCCTCCAAATCAGGTATGATAATATTTTAGTACAAAATCGTTAAAAAGCAAACTCAACTGTTTCGTCTATCTCACTAGTCGTTTTTATACAAAAAGTGTCTATTACAGTAGACATTTTTATGATATAATTTGTATGAGGTGATAAAAATGGAGAATATTATATCTGAATTATTCAATATCCAGAATAACATTATAAAAAACATAAGTTTAGATTTTAAAAGATCTTTATATAAAGATATAAATTGGAATGCAAGAATGATAACTATTACAGGCGCAAGAGGTACAGGTAAAACTACAATGGTTTTGCAACATTACATAGAAAAATATAATAATATAAAAAAATGTTTATATTTTTCAGCTGATAACCCTTTAATATTGAAAAATGGAATATATAATACTGTAAAAGAATATTTTAAATACTATGGAGAATGTGTCATAATAGATGAAATCCACAAACAAAATAATTGGTCAGAAGAAATAAAAGCATTATATGATTCTTATCCTGATAAAAAATTCATTATTTTGGGAAGTTCTAAAATAGACATTCTCAATGCAAAAGGTGATTTATCCAGAAGGACTTTGATTTATAACTTAAAATCACTTTCTTTTAGAGAATTTTTGATTTTAAAACATAACAAAAAAATTGAAAAAATATCTTTAGAAAAAATTATAGAAAATCATGAAACAATATCACTTGAATTAAAAAATAAAATACCTAATATACTAGGAGAATTCAAAGAATATCTAAAACAAGGAGCTTATCCATTTTTTTATAACTATTCATATCCAGAATATAAAAGTATCTTAAATAATGTAATAGATAAGATAATATATGAAGATTTGAGCTCAATTAAAAATATCAAATATTCTTCAATTAATTCAATTAAAAAATTGATAGCTTTTTTAACAACTTCAAAAATACCAACAATTAATGTAAGTTCAACTTGCAAAGAAATAGGAGTATCGAAAGAGACCCTCTATGAATTTCTTGATTTATTAGAAAGAGCTGATTTAATCCATATAATAAGAGAAGATAATAGTAAATTAAGATCCATAAAAAATTCAAAAATACTTTTTTATAATCCAAATCTTTATTACTCTTTGGCTGAAGAGATGTGGAATAGTTCTGCCGATCTGGGAAATATTAGAGAATCTTTTTTTGTTTCTCAAATAAAAAATATTGAAAAAATTCAAGCTTCAAAGATCGTAGATTTCACAGTAAACTATGATGGTAAAATTATTGAATGTGAAATCGGGGGAAAGAATAAATCAAGAAAGCAAATTAAAAATATAGATAATGGCTATATCTTTAGAGATGATCAAATAAATGGGTTTGGGAACATTATACCTTTATATTTAATTGGTTTTATTCAGTGATAGCCTATCGCAATAGTCGTTTTTATACAAAAAGTGTCTACTATGGTAGACACTTTTGATTTTTCTTCTGGAATTTGATTATAAATTTTAAAAAGTACATCTTTATAATTTTTAAAGGGGAATTTTTCTGTATTATAAACATCCTTATCGTATTTTTCTGCTCAACCATTAAATAAATTTTCTTTATACATTTTCCCACCTCCGAAAAATATTATATCGTTTATTATTTGACAAACTAAAAATATTATTATATAATTAATTGTATACAACTAAATTTTATAAAATTAATCAAGGAGTGATAATATGAATTTTTACGATTTTTCGGCAAAAACAAACATGGGCATTGAAAAGAACATGAAAGATTACAACGGAAAAGTTTTATTAGTGGTAAATACAGCGAGCAAATGTGGTTTTACTCCACAATACGAAGAACTTCAAAAACTATATGAAGAATACAAAGATCAAGATTTTGAAATACTTGCCTTTCCTTGTAACCAGTTTGGAAATCAAGAACCAGGAGACAATGAAGAAATTAGAAATTTTTGTAAATTGAATTATAATGTAACTTTCCAGCTATTTGACAAAATCGATGTAAACGGTGAAAATACACACCCTATATATAAATATTTAAAAGAGAACGTAAAAGGGCTTCTTAACAGCAAAGATATAAAATGGAATTTTACAAAATTTTTGGTGGATAAAAATGGCGATGTTGTAAAAAGATTTGCTCCAATTAAAAAGCCATTAAGTATGAAAAAAGATATCGAAGAACTACTTAAGGCGTAATTTAAATGGAAGAACAATTAAAACTTGAAAATCAATTATGCTTTTCCCTATATACAGCATCAAGGTTAATAACAAGGCTCTACCAGCCTCATTTAAAAAAAATTGGCCTTACTTATTTACAGTACATAGTTATGCTCGTAATGTGGGAAAAAGAAAAAATTGTTTTAAAAGAACTCGGAGATACTCTATATCTTGATTCTGGGACCTTAAGTCCATTAATAAAGAAATTAGAAAAAAAAGATCTTGTAAAAAAGCAAAGAAGCGAAAAAGACGAAAGAATACTCGAAGTGGAAATAACACAAAAAGGAAGAGAATTAAAAGAAAAAGCAAAAAACATACCCTTCAAAATAGCAGAAGAAACCGGGCTAACAATGGAACAGTATCATAACATAAAAAAAATGACTGATGAATTCATAAAAAACCATGTTTAAATACCAGCATACGCTGGTATTTTTATTTATAAAACCAAATTTTTAATTTTTCTTGACATTTTAGTGCATATATTATTATAATGTTAGTAATGCTAACTAATATTTTTAAGGAGGAGAACACATGAAATTTGAAAACATGAAATATGAAAGACCAAACATTCAAGAAATAGAACAAACATTCAAAGAGTTAATTGATGAATTTAAAAGCTCAAACTCTGCTGAAAAACAGCTGGGAATAATCCACCAGTTAAACGATTATTCCAGAGATTTTTCAACAATGTTCAGCCTTGCAAATGTAAGATATGCAATAAACACAAACGATGAATTCTACAAAAAAGAAGTGGAATTCATAAACGAAAACGAACCGACATTAGATGGACTTGAGAATGAATTCAAAAAATTGGTGTTCAACTCAAAATTCAAAGACGACCTAAAAGAAAAACTGGGAGAACATTATTTCAATTTAATAGAATTAAAATTAAAAACATTTAAACCTGAAATAATCGAAGACTTGAAAGAAGAAAACAAATTAAAAATGCAATATACTCAGTTAATCTCTTCCGGAAAAGTAGAATTCCAAGGAAAAGAAAGAACTTTATCCCAATTGACACCTTTTGAAAAATCAGAAGATAGAGAAATCAGAAAAAACGCCTCAAAAGCTAAATACGATTGGTTGGCATCAAAAATGGATCAATTAGATGAAATATACGATAAATTGGTAAAAGTTAGAGACAGAATAGCTAAAAAATTGGGTTATGAAAACTTTGTTCAACTTGGTTACGACAGAATGAGAAGAACTGATTTTGACCACAAAATGGTTAAAAATTACAGACAACAAGTCAAAGAAGTATTGGTACCACTAACACAAAAACTATACAAAGAACAAAAAGAAAGAGTTGGAATAGATGACTTCAAATTCTACGACGAACCATATGCTTTCAAAGGTGGAAACCCTGACCCGGTAGGAACATCAGATGAACTGGTTGAAAACGCAAGAAAAATGTACGAAGAATTATCAGAAGAAACGGGTAAATTCTTCAATTTTATGATAAACAATCATCTATTAGACCTCGAAAGTAAAGAAGGAAAAAGGCCCGGTGGTTTTTGTACAATACTACCAAAATACAAATCTCCATTCATTTTTAGCAACTTCAACGGAACAGCAGGAGATGTAAAGGTTCTAACTCACGAAGCAGGCCACGGCTTTCAAATGTACTCTTCATTGGATAAAGAAGTTCCAGATTATTGGATACCAACAATGGAATCAGCAGAAATTCATTCAATGAGCATGGAATTTTTCACATGGCCATGGTGGAATTTATTCTACAAAAATCAAGCAGAAAAAGCAAGATACATTCACATGCTTGATGCCTTAAAATTTATCCCATATGGTGTAGCAGTAGATGAATTCCAACACTTTGTTTACGAAAATCCAACCGTTACTCCAGAAGATAGAAGAAAAAAATGGAAAGAATTGGAAAACAAATATCTACCTCATAGAGACTATGATGGACATGAGTATTTAGAAAATGGTGGTTTCTGGCAAAGACAGACACATATTTATGCAACTCCTTTTTACTACATAGATTACACCTTAGCACAAGTATGCGCACTCCAGTTCTGGAAAAAAGACCAAGACGATCACGAAAAAGCATGGGAAGATTATGTTAATCTTTGTAAAGCAGGTGGAGAATATCCATTCACCAAATTAATAGAAATTGCTAATATTGAACTACCTTTCAAAGATGGAGCTCTAAAAAATGTTGTAGATAAAATAGAAACATACATAAATTCGGTTGATGTAAATTCTCTATAATAAATTAACGAAAGTGCCAGCAAAAGCTGGTACTTTTTAGTTAATATATTACTCGATTATTTTATATTAGTTATAAAAAATGGTACAATATAATTAGGAAAGCTAACTAAGGAGGGGTAATATGGAAGAATATCTTATAGTTTTAAACAAAGACGAAGATTCTATTTCTATAATCAACATAGAAAAAAAAGAAGAAATCAAAAAAATCCAGACTGATCACAATCCACACGAAGTTATAGTAACTGAAGACGGTAAAAAGACATATGTAACCTGCTCACTTGGTAACACTATAGACGTAATAGACAATGATAGTTTTGAGATAACAAGAAGGATAACTCATGAAGATTTCAATTTCCCACATGGGCTGGATATAGTGGATAACGGAAAGAAACTTTACGTAGCTTCCACTTATTCAGAGAAAATCTTCATAATAGATACCCAAACAGATGAAATAATAAAACATTTTCCCACTTATCAGAAGTTATCCCATATGATAGAACCATCCCCTGATAAAAAAACAATTTATGTTCCAAATATTGGTAGTGACAACATAACAATAATAGATACAGAAACAGAAGAAATAACAGGGCATTTCCCGGTTGGAAAAGGTCCAGAGGGTGTGGCTTGCTCTCCAGATGGCAAATATGTTTATGTAGCAAACCAAGAAGACAACACCTTATATGTCATAAACAGAAAAACATTAAAACCAGACTATAAAAGAAGAACAGGAGAATGCCCAATAAGAATCGTATTCTCCCCAGATGGAAAATATGCCTTTATTCCAAACAGATATTCCAGAGATGTTTCGGTAATAGCCACAAAACACAAAATGAAAGATCAATTAGTACCTTGGGAAATAAAAAGAATTCCGATAGGTATATGGCCAGGTGGAGTGTGCTTTAACGAATCAGGAAGCATGGCTTTTGTTGCCAACAACAAAACCAACGATATATCTTTTATAAATGTGGAAAAACTCGAAGAAACAACAAGAGTAAAAGCAGGAATACATCCAGATGGAATAGCCTATTTAAAAAAATAATCAACAATCTAATAACCTCAATTTTTAATTTGAATTGAGGTTATTTTTTTATAAAATTTGTATATTGACTCTTTTTTCAATCAGTATTTTTGTGGATTCTTTAATTATTATTATAATTTTTAAAATCAAAAAATCATCAATAAATCAAACCCAAGGCAGACCTGATTCTCAAGGCTTTTCTTGATTATTTTACCTTAGTGGTACACTTTTCGAGTGATATTTGGTAGATTTTTCGCTTGACAATAACAATAATATCTGTTTTTGTCAAGTGAGAAAATTCAACTGAGAGGATAATTAATAAGCCTACTGCTTGATTTTATAAAAAATCTTTATCTTCATTTTCTTCATTTCCATAACTCTCTATTTCAAAGCTCTTTTCATTCATCATTTTTATAATAGCCACAAAATCTTCTTTTTTATTGATTATTTTCTTTAATTCTTTTCTTAATTTAATAATATTCGATGCTGTTATTTCTCCCATAAAAACAGATTTTTGATAATGTTCTAAATATTTTTTACAAATCTTAAAAACTTTTTGTACCCTTTTTTCATTTATATCGTACATTAAAATAATATAAGAATAATTATAATTTTTCATTATATCTTGATCTTTTCTATATAAGGAATAAAAGGTTTATCTTCCATGATATCTTTTATCAGTTTGTATCCATCTATTTTAATAGCTGTATTATAAGAAACAAGCCTTTTTAATTTTCCATGTTTGAATTTTTTGTCTAACCTTTCTTCGAATGCTTTTATAAAAATTTTCCTTCCTTGTGGGTTTAAAATACAATAATTTAATTTATTATCAAAATGTTCCTTAACCTTTAAACTATTATGATTAACTAAATCAAAAATTGTTTTAAAAACTATTAAGGGTTTGAAAGATTCTGATAAATCTAAACTCAAAGAAAATCTACTTTGAACAGGTTCGTGTAAAAAGCTAATTGATTGATCAAGGTGAGTTCTATAAATCTGAGAAATTGTTCTAGTATAAAGAAGGGAATTACCGAAAGATATTAATGCATTTATTGGATTATCAGGAGGTCTTTTAACTCTTTTATTAAAAATAAAATCTTCATTCAAAAAAAATTTGAATTGATTATAAAAATTTTGCCAAACTGCTCCTTCAATCGCCATAATTTGTGAAATATTTATATCTTTTTCCAAATCCCTTAAATATATTTTTTTCAAATCGCCCAAAAAAGGTTTTACTTCATTAATTCCATGCTTATAATAATGATATAAAACAAAATGAATATTTTCTATTATTCCTTTAATAATTGATTTTGCAATCTTTTCTCTTTTATTGGTAAATGCATAAACTTGTTTAATTAATAATTTTCCAGAGATATATTTTTCCTTTGGATAATAAGTTCCTGTATAATGCCCAAAATAGTCAAAAAAATGAAGAATAATTCCATATTTAGACAAATATGATAATAGTTTAGAATTAACAGAAACCTCATTCAAAATATAAATCTCTCTAACTCCTTCAATTGGAATATAATTGTGACCTTTTTCGTTCTTAAAATCTAAAGAATTATCTTTTCTGCTCAAATTTCCCATAGTCATAATATATTTTGATTTCATGTTTCCCTCCTTTATTGACCCTGTTATTTTTTTATCAAATTAAGGTTTTAACAAACTGTTCTTTCTCTTCAAAAGCATAAGATAATAAAAATATTGTATTTTACAATATTCACTTTCCCTTATTTTGTTTAAATCATACAATATTGATAATAAGAACATTTTTTACATTTATTTTTAAAATCAACATTAGGGATTTTTTCATTCGCTATTAATTCTTTAATATCAAAAATTATTTTCTTCAAATCATTTTCATTATCTTCGGTTAACTCAAAATAATATGTTTTTTTATCAGTTTTATTTTTTTCAATGAACACTAATTTCCCTTTTTTATGAATTCCTTTCTTTTTTAAAACAGAAAGATATAACAATAGTTGCCATTTAGACGCTTTAAAATCAGCATCTGATTTTTTAATTTCAACTAAATAATCTTTAGTGATTTTATCAATGGCAATATTATCAATTTTTACTTCAGTATTTTCCTTTTTCCCTAACTTTTCCTCATGCAAAGCTTTTCCAATTTTTACTGTTTCATCTTCATTTTCAAGATTAATTCTATTTGCATGTAACCAACACTGCCTTTTACAATGAAAATAATAGTTTATTAAAGTACCATTCACTTCCATACAATCCCCCCTAAACAATATTTATAATTACTATAAAGGTTAGAAATAGTTTCAAATCCATAAAGATAGTTAATCAAATTTAAATATAATCATTATTGATGTTAGAAATTGTTTGGTTCTAAAAATTCAAGTAAAGAGTATTTATTTAAATATAATCATTATTGATGTTAGATATCCTGCAGGCGATGACCAATTTATAGCTGAATTTGAATTTAAATATAATCATTATTGATGTTAGATTGATTTAATAGGACTTTTAGATAATTACTTAGAGGAATTTAAATATAATCATTATTGATGTTAGATTAGGCGAAGAAAATGATATAGCAACTCCATCTAACAATTTAAATATAATCATTATTGATGTTAGATTATTAGAACTATTTCAATAGAAAAAGCACAGAGAGGATTTAAATATAATCATTATTGATGTTAGATTGAAGTTTAGATATTTTTACCAGCCCGAGCATTGTAATTTAAATATAATCATTATTGATGTTAGATATACAAAACAGAAAATGGGGTATATGTTTTCTATGAATTTAAATATAATCATTATTGATGTTAGATTGCGTCTTGTTCAAGAGTTCCACTGTCACGCAAATCATTTAAATATAATCATTATTGATGTTAGATTGAGTTAGCTCGAAGAGAAGACAAAACAGGTGTTTAATTTAAATATAATCATTATTGATGTTAGATTTACTCCCCCAAGTTTTTTAACTGTATTTTCAAATATTTAAATATAATCATTATTGATGTTAGATAGCTTAAATCTATTCCGTCTAATTCAATTCTATCAGATTTAAATATAATCATTATTGATGTTAGATCAAAAAGTGGAATCTAAAGTTATACCATCTTCAGTTATTTAAATATAATCATTATTGATGTTAGATAGAAGATGAAAACTTACTATTAAAAAACTCCGACTAATTTAAATATAATCATTATTGATGTTAGATAACCTATAATGAATGGCGTAAAATTCTTGATCACTTATTTAAATATAATCATTATTGATGTTAGATAATAACTACACACTATTTTAATACAAGTTATAGAGGATTTAAATATAATCATTATTGATGTTAGATTATTTTAGGATCAATTGCTACTCTAAAAATGGACTAATTTAAATATAATCATTATTGATGTTAGATCCTCTTTTTTTAATTGAATAGCTTATAAGCCCCTTAATTTAAATATAATCATTATTGATGTTAGATTTGTTGTTAGTTATATAGGTATAAATGTATTAAATAATTTAAATATAATCATTATTGATGTTAGATTATTTTAGGATCAATTGCAACGTTAAAGCT
>Ga0182234_10180_pt1 | contig 23114 bp, 16 predicted proteins | sample hydfratesGB_TM_A_FD_145595 | JGI IMG/M metagenome (GOLD analysis project Ga0182234, IMG submission 145595) | Subsurface microbial communities from deep shales in Ohio, USA - hydraulic fracturing test GB_TM_A | ecosystem: Environmental > Aquatic > Deep subsurface > Shale gas/oil reservoir >...
TATGCCTTCAGGTGCTAAAACCATATTGGCAGAGGCTCCATGTCAATGGCAAATCGGGAACGAAGCAATTCATTTAATACAATAAAATATTTTATATTAAATGCGACAACTTACTTGACAAACACCGGTTGCGGGCTGTGCAACGGGTGCTACGCATTTAATAGATATAGAATTAGCTTCTAGATTTTCAGTAGAAGTAGCGAAAGATTTTACAAACAAAATTTGTGATTTTTACGATAAGGAAGAATTTCAAAAAATAATAAATCTTTATGGTGAAATGAATAAATTTCAAAAAAAAATAGTAGTTGGTGAATAAATTGAAAAAAATGCAAATTACATTACTCGTTGAAGAATCAAAGGAATTAATTTCAAGAGGAACTATAGAACATTATTCAGTAAAAAAAGCAATAAATCAAAATAAAGTACTAATAAAAGGAGGTACAACGGTTTCGAGAATTTCTGAAAAGTTAGTAAAAAAGCCATTAAGAATATCAGGTAGAACATCAGAACGGGGAACTGTTGCTTCCTTTGTAGATATGGAAGAACCTCATTCAATATTGATTGAAGGTAATAATTATACTAATATAGATAATTGTTTTTCCGAAACAATAAAGAGTTTAGGAAGTGATGATGTAATCATTTCTTCTGCTAATGTAATCGATTCATTTGGTAATGCAGCTATTATGGCAGGGAGTGAAGGAGGTGGAAGTGTAGGACTGTCTTTAGGTGCTTGGTACACAGAAGGTGCAAAAATTCTTATACCTGTAGGTATAGAAAAATTGGTTCCAGGAAATTTAATTGAAATAATAAAAAATACTAGTAGAAAAAACAAAATGTTTTCTTATGGCATGGCTGTTGGACTATTCCCTCTTATAGGAGAGATCATAACTGAAATTGAGGCATTAGGAATTTTAACTGGAGTGAAATCTTTTCCAATAGGCTCTGGAGGATTAGGGAAAGCTCAGGGAAGTGTCACATTAGAAATACATGGAGATGAAAGTCAGATAAAAAAGACATTTGAAATCATACAAGAGATAAAAAAAGAAAATTTAGTTTTTTCTGGAACAAAAAATTCTAGAGTAGACTGTAGATTTCCAAACGAAAGATGCGGTGTTCATGTTGGTTGTTCTTATAAATCAAATCAGATTCAAGAGAAACCTTTAAAGAAACTGGGTTTAATAACTATAGGTCAATCTCCAAGAGATGACATAACTAAAGATATTATTAAAATATTAAGTGACGAAATATATATTTATCAAAAAGGTGCACTTGATAACTATACAAGAGAAGAAATCGAGAGTAAGTTTTCACCAGATGAAAATACTTTGGTAACAAAGTTAAGAGATGGTACCCAGGTTGAAATTGATGAAAAATACATAGAAAATTTGATTCAAGAATGCATATATGATTTAGAAAAAGAAGGTTGTAAAGTAATAGCTTTATATTGCACCGGTAAATTCGGTAAATTGAAAAGCAACTCTATATTAATAAAGCCTCATGAAATACTACATGACATAGTTAAGGATTTATCCTTAAAGAGTTTAGGAGTAATGATACCTGATGAAAGCCAAAAAAATCAAATGAAAAAATGGTGGGATAATTACGATATTAATACCACAATAGAAGCAGCATCACCATACAAAGATATAAAAATCATAGAAGCAGCATCAAAAAAATTAAAAGAACAAAAAATAGATGCAATATTTATGGATTGTATGGGTTATACTCAGGAAATGAAAAGAATTGTAGAAAGAATTACAAATAAAAAAGTTATATTGCCACGTACATTAATAGCGAGAGTAATTAATGATATAATTTAAGGAGGAAATTATGGATAAAAATAAATCAAATAAAAGTAAATTAGATGTAATTTTTGAAGATTACGGAGTTGAACCAGTTCCAGAAAGTGAAACTAAAAATTGGTTATCTATGGGTGCCATTTGGGCTGGCGTTGGAATTAGTCTAGGCATGTTATTAACAGGTGGTACTGTTGGAGATGGTCTTAATTTCAAAATGGCTGTGATATCTGCCTTAATAGGTGGTATAGTTTTGGCTTTAGTTACTTTATTTGTAGGAATTGTAGGAGCAAATACAAAATTATCAACCGCAATGATTAGCAGATTTACTTTTGGGGAAAAAGCTGTACTAATATTAGCTTTAATACAAGCCTTTGGTTCGTATGGGTGGTTTGGAGTTCAATTAGGATTGTTTGGTAATACATCAGCAACAGCAATAGAATTAGCTTTTAATGTAAGACCAAGTGTAACGCTTTTAATAATAGTTGGTGGATTTCTTATGATCGCTACAGCTACAAAAGGATATAAAGCATTAGATATTTTGAGTAAGATAGCTGTACCACTTTTACTAGTTTTAATGGTAGGGTCGGTTTTTAAAGTGCTAGAAAACAATACTATAAGTGATATTTTCCAATTTACTCATGCTGGAGAAGCAATTACTTTAGGAACCGGAATATCTATGGTCATAAGTTCATTTATAGTAGGAGCAGTTGTTGCCCCTGATGTTTCAAGATATGCTAAGACTCCTAAAGATACAATATTTGCTTCTATATTAGCCTTCGTTATTATTATTCCACTGGTAATTACAATAGGTACCATTATGGCACAAGCTACAGGTACTTGGGATTTAGTTGATATAATGCTGAAATTAGGATGGGGTTTAATGGCTCTTTTAGTACTACTTTTAGCTCAATGGACTTCTAATGACAACAACTTATATTGCTCAGCTCTTGGCTTTGCAGTAGTATTTAAAAAATTAAAAAAATGGCAACTTACAATAATATCAGGAGTATTAGGTATAATTTTAGCTATATTTGGAATATATGATAACTTTATATATTGGTTATTAATTTTAGGAATTTTAATTCCACCTATGGGCGGGGTAATAATTGCAGATTATTATTTTAAAAATAAAACGTATTATGAAATAATCAATTTACCTAGGCTAAAAAAATTAAGATGGGATTCTTTAATAGCATGGATAGTAGGTTCAACTATTGCTTTAATTACAAGTAATACATCTATAACCTTAACAACAGTAGCTGCATTAGATGGATTTATTATCGCTGGGATAGTTCAGTATGCACTTTGTAAAACTATTTATAAAGATGAAACTCCTTTAGAGAAAAATGAATAAAAATAATTAAAATAACTATAATATCAAGAAAGGATAATTCCATGAATAAAATCAAACTAGCACTCGTTCAATTTGATAGTAAAATTAAAGATGTAGAATATAATCTTAAAAAAGGATTAAAATTTGTTAAAGAAGCAGGAGAAAAAAAAGCAGATATCATAGTATTCCCGGAACTATTCACTACAGGTTATAATGTAGATATTATTAAATCAGATTACTTTGATTTAGCTGAAACAATTAATGGTAATACAATTAATACATTAAAAAAAGAAGCGATGAATAATAATATTAATATTGTGGCACCTATAGCATTAGAAAAGGAGATAAAGGGAGTAATATACAATAGTGCAGTAGTAATTGATAGGCTTGGAAATATATTAGGTTCATATGATAAAACCCATTTATGGGCAGGTGATAAATTTTATTTTAAGGAAGGGAATAGTTATCCAGTTTTCGAATTAGACTTTGGGAAAATAGGAATAATGATTTGTTATGATGGAGGTTTTCCTGAAGTATCTAGAATTTTAGCACTTAAAGGTGCTGAATTAATATTATGCCCTTCAGCATTCCCGATCTGGGATAAGTATATGTGGGACATATATTTTAAATCAAGAGCCTTAGAAAATGTTTGTTTTGTAGCTGGAATTAATCGTGTAGGTAAAGAAGAAAAGCTAGAAATGTTTGGAAATAATAAACTCTGTAATCCAAGAGGAGAAGTATTGCTAGATGCAATAATAAACAAAGAAGATATGCAAATTGTTGAAATAGACCTTGACTTAGTCAAAGAACATAGAAAAAAAATACCTTATTTGAAAGACAGAAAAATAGATTCTTTTTCGACATATTTTAAAGATTAAAATAATTGAGATATAAAAAGTATAACACTTAAAATAAAGAAGAATTTTTAAAGTATTAAACAATTAATGAATTTTGAGATTGAAGGTTTATATCTTCAATCTCTTTTAAATTTATCTTAAGCAAGCATACTGACAGTTTGTTTTTTTTATTATAGTTAAAACAAGATGAAAATCCCCATATAAACAAAGACCAATGTTATAAGAAAAAATTTAAATTAAATGAAGTGGGTTATGTATAAAGACTTCTTGCTTTGTATGAAAAGGATTTATATGTATAATGAAAAAAATCATGAATTAAGGTATACTCCTATCTTTGACAGTTAAAAAAGAATAAAACCGTGTTAATCCATTGTAAACAGTGGATTAACACGGTTTTAAATTTTGTTAAAAAGTGCGTACTTTTTTTAAATTTTAGTCTGTTTAAAAATTTTTTTCATAGTAGGAGCATCTACAATTTGTGTATCGGTTCTGAAATTGAATTTTTCGTGCAAGTCATCGGTAATATCAGTCCTAGTATAAACTGGCACATATCCATCACCTTTCAACTCCATGAAATTCATTCCTTTAATGGTTTCTAATAGTTGTGTACAGGTGTATTCTTCATCTAACTTTTTTTCTAATAGTCTAAATATCAAAAGTGAAAGAAAGCATGTAGTAAAATGAGCCCTTATCCGATCTTCTCTACTAAGGTATACCGGTCTTGCTTTAAATTCGCTTTTTAGCATCCTAAATGATTCCTCTACCTCCCACCTTCTTTTATTAATTTTAATTATTGAAGCAGGATCGCTTTCTAAATTAGTGCATACACCATAGAAACCGTCATATTTTTCTTCCTTTAAAATAACATCTTTGTCAATAGAAAGAACTTGCTTTTTAGCAACTTCACCATCAGGAGTGCAGTGAAGTTCATTGATAAAGCGTTTTGGGTCATTTTGTTTATTCCTAGATAGACTATATGGTTTTTCAACAATCTTTTCTGCTCGGTTGATTTGACGATGACGTATTGAGCGTTGATATTCTTTGTACTTAGGAGAATAAGTAACTATGAACTTTTGCTCAAGCCCCTTCTCTTTAATCCACCGCTGTTTGTAGTAGACCTCTTTGCTAAAAGGATCATCATCTATGTTGTTAAGATTAAAGGACTTTGATTTTCCCGGTAAAGACCAACCTTGTGGGTCAAGGGCCCAGTCCTTAAGATGTGAAGGAAGTTTCTTAATTGACTGTGTAACGATAAAAGCCCGTTCTTTTTCGTTATTGAACAGTCGGTTTTCATGAGACGATAAACCACCGTCTGTACATACAATAACTTGAGACAAATTAAAATCCTTAAGTATTCGTTTTTCCAGAGGTTTAAGACTAGGCTGTTCATTAGACTTACCATCAAATATAGTAAAAGCAAGGGGAATACCATCACCATCCATGAAAAGTCCCATCTGTACAATTGGATTAGGACGATGTTCCTTAGAAACTCCATACTGTTTCAAACCATCAGCCTTCTCGATTTCAAAAAAGAAATTAGTACAGTCATAATACAAAACCTTGGTATTACGCTTTGATATCTTTAAACTACTTTTGTATACGAAAGACTCAATGAAATTAGATTCCTTAGATATTACTTCCAATGCTCTATAAATATGCTGCAACTTAAAATTTGGCTGCTCAATAAATTTTAAAGAAGCTTTAAAAGAAGATAATTTAGAAGATGGATACAAAATTCTAGTGTATATCAGTCTTGATAAAATTGAATTCAAATCAAAATTAAATTTGTATTTTTCTGAAATTTTACTGCAAATTTTATCAAGTTTAAGATCATAGTAGATATCTTGAACAAAAAGATATCCTCCGTTAAAAAGAACTTGATTGTCTTTTTTAATTTGTTTAGAATTTGAAAACTTTGCAATAACTTCCATATTTTGCTTTTTTTCCTTTTCGTTAAGCTCCTTAATATATTCTTTAGCCCATTTTATCGGATCTTTTCCATTCAAAGATTCACTTAACTCATCTACAGTGCCTAATTTTTCAACGATTTTTGTAGTTCGTTTTCCTTTGACATAAACATCTTTAATTACATAAAGTGATTTAGCATTTTTAGATTTTGAAATCGAAAGTCTCATAACACCAACCCCTCCTTTACTATATTATACCACATTACGAAACAATACGAAAGAAAAATATTTAAAATTTGACAAAAAAAATAGCCCTTTCAAGGCTTGTATCGATTTTTCCTATGTTAAACTGTCAAACTCCCGGGTTATGTATAAAGACTTCTTGCTTTGTATGAAAAGGATTTATATGTATAATGAAAAAAATCATGAATTAAGGTATAATATAAATAAAGTTAAAAGATTAAATTTTATAAATAACTGGAAGATTTTTAGTTTTTAACATAAAAAAATTGTTAACTATAACCATACTAATTATTAAACTACTATAAATGAACTAAATTAGTCATGATAAGATTTTAATGATATTAGCACTAGTAAAAATTGCTAAAGAGTATTTAATATAGGATTAAATCTTCTCATTTCAAAAATCATTAATTAAAGCTGAGAGTGCAATAACTATAAATCACTAAAAGTTGATAAAAAAATATTACTTTAAAATACAATTTTTTTAATATTATGTTAATTATATACATAGATGATGAGTTTATTATTCAGGAGGTCATATGAAAATTAGAGATTTACTTTCTATGAATAAGGATTTTAAAAGATTTAAAATTATCGCAGGAAAAGAAGGGTTAGATAGAGATATAAAAGATATTGATGTATTAGAGATACCTGATGGTGTATACTGGACAAAAGAAAATGAATTCAATATAACAACTGGATATTTCTTCAAAGACTCTCCAAAAGATTTAGTAAAACTTATCGAAATTCAAAATGATAAAAAAGCTGCAGGTATGGGTATAAAACTTGGTAGATTTATTGATACAATTCCAGAAACCGCAATAAAAAAAGCTAATGAATGTAAATTTCCATTAATTTTAATACCTGTCGATATGGGATATAGCGAGATTATTTGGCCGGTTATTAGTTACATATTAGGAGAAATAAGATATGAAGATTACTTAATTTCCGAATTTAAAAGAGAATTAAAAAATAAGACAAGTAATAAATATTATTTAGATGATCTTATTATAATGTTAACTAATTATTTAAACAGTGACATATATGTATTGGAAAAAGAAAAATTAACTTTAATATCCAGCAATCCTAATAAAAAAAATTACAAAAAGATTAGTTTACTTATAAAAAATAATAGTTATTTAAAAAAGAAAAAGGATATAATAATTAAAGAAGAAGATGAAAATATAAGAATTTATAAAATTCATCACCACGAAATTACTTATGGATACCTTTGCTTAATCTCAAATGAATTTAGCCCTGAAAAACTAAAGCTTGAAAAGCTTATACTTAAAGAAATATATACTCATATTATAATTCATATTTTGAGCTTCAGTAAAAATAAACTTGAATCTACTAAATCAATTGAAGAATTTTTTATAAAATTATTAAATAATAAATATAATGCTATAGATATGCACCTAAAAGAGGATGCAAATTTTCTAAGATTAAATTATTTTGATAAAAGAATAGTTTTGTCTATAAAAATTAAAAACCCACCTGAAATATTCAATAAAAGAGAACTTACACAATTTATAAATAAATTTTTTATTAATGAAGTTAAGAACTTGTATGTAATAGATGATATTAACAATATTGTTATTATTTTAACGATAGAAGAATTTGTGAAAAAAGACTTGATAAAGTTATCAAAAAAAATAATATCAAAAATTAATTTAATACAACCCGATTTAAAAATAAATATAGGTATTAGTAAAGAATGCGAAAGTTTAAAACATATACCAGATGCATATAACGAAGCGGTTTACTCACATAATATAGGATCGATTAAAGAGAATAATAATATATTTTTTTATGATGATTATTTAGTATGCCATATGATATCGAATATAAGCGACAATGATATTGTTAAAAAGTTATATAGAAACATAATTAATAAAATAAAAAAAGAAAGTAATAATAGTGAAGAATTAATTAAAACATTAAGATTTCTATCAAAAAATGATTTCAATATGAAAAAGACTGCTGAAGATCTATATATCCATAGAAATACTATATACAAAAGAGTTAATAAAATTAAAAAGATTACTGGATACGATATGAATGATTCCGAAAAAAAATTGATATTTATAATGATGTCTAAATTAGATGAAATTATTGAATAGAAGAAAACTTATACTTGAAATGAAATAATTAACTTTGGCACAGGAAAATTAATAAAATAACAAGCAAATTAAGTGCAAAAATAATTTGTTGGATTATATTATGAAATTCTAGTCACAATTTTTTATTCTTAAAGCATTTATAAATCAAAAAAAATAGACTAGATTAATATTTAAATTTTAAATATTTTTATATAATTTTCAGACATAAACTTAAAAATCAAATAGTTTCATACTTTTTAGCGATATTCTAAACCTTTTAGCGTTAATGAAATATCGCTAAATTGTATTAAAGTTGTAGTTATTAGACAAAAGGGTTACACATTGAACTATTTAACAAAGAAGAAAAAGGTTAACGAAGGAGAAGTACCCCAGTACTACGTGGAAAACAGCCACGAAGCCATCATAGAGCCTGAAACCTTCGAACTGGTTCAGGCAGAGTTTAGAAGAAGAGAAAAAGCAGGTACATATACCAGTGCAATCAACTGTTTTGCAAGCAGGATAACCTGTGGTGACTGTGGAGGCTTTTACGGAAGAAAGGTATGGCACTCTAACACCAAGTATGCTCAGACCATCTGGCAGTGTAACAATAAATTCTTAAGAAAAGGTAAGTGTACAACACCTCATCTTAAAGAAGAAGTGATAAAGAAAGCATTTGTAGAAGCCTGTAATAGTTTAATTTATAATAAAGAAGAGATATTAAATAGTTACGATGAAATAATTAAAAAGATTACAGATTCATCAAAAGAAGAGGTAGAAATAGAAAAAATAGAAATAGAATCCCAGGTCCTTCAAACAGCAATAGAAAGACTGATATCACAAAATGCAAGAACTACAATAGATCAAAATAATATTCAAAGAAATATAACCCTCTAGTTGAAAACCACAACAATCTTCAAAAAACAATGCAGACTCTAATAAGGGACATAGACAAGAAAAAAGCTAAGAGAAACTTAATGAAAGCATTCTTAAAGACTCTAGAAAAACAGGAGAAAATACTAACAGAATTTGATGAAAAGATTTGGTAGTCTACATTAAACTGTGTAGAGGTAAAAAGTGATAAGGAATTAATATTCAACTTCAAAGACGGAAGAGAAGCTCCCTAGCGCATTGAATATGAGAGATAGAAATATTAACATAGTAAATCCTAAAGAAAAGATGATAAGGCCATAAAAGTAATTATGAATTAATGATAATATAGTAACATATTAATATAATTATATATTTTTTAGAAATTATTAAATAAAGGTGAATTGAAAAAGTAAACGCAAATATCCATCAATATATAATAGTAAAGATAAAACTATTGAAAATATTGATTATGGAGGCACTTTTGTTATAGAAAATCAGGGAAAAATGGTGTAGAATATGGATTAATAGTAGAATTTGGTCTAAAAAAGTGTACGCAAATAGGAGGTAAAGCATTCTATTGAAATTTTGACAAAGTAAATGCAAACCGATTTTAATATGAAATTTAGCTCCATACTTGATACCTTATTCTGCTAATGTTTTAAGAGTTTTGGACTTAAAACAATGTCATTAGGCTTAATGATACTCGCATTTAAAAGGTCTAAAATTTCTTCTGAGAAGATAGACCTCATAGCCTCAATTGGGCTGAGATCATTAAGCTTTTTTCTTTTGTAAGAATTGATATGATTCATCATAAGATTTACATCTTCTTGAGTAAGATGATTAAAGCTCTTGCCCTTTGGTAAGACTCTTCTGATGAAGCCATGATTTAATTCTACATTAGGTTTTTGCCAGGCAGCTTGCGGGTCACAGTAGAAAATCCTACACCTTGAGACTGCTGAGTTGGGAGCAGTTTCAAGGGCTATAGGATTAGAAAATTCTGTACCACGATCTGTTAATATACAGGCAAATAATCTTTTAAATAAATCCTCACCTAATCTTTCATACAAATCATCAAATATATCAATAACAGATCTGGCAGTATTGCGGTCCCGGATAAAAGCGAGCATAAAATCACATAAGCCTGTAAAATGAAGAGTAAGAAGAACCTTCCCACCTTTAACACCTTCAACAGTATCCATTTCTACAATTTGAACTCCAGGATTTTCACAAATAAATTTCTTAAAACAAGAATAATCTCTATTAACATAACAAGATTTGTCTATCTTACATTGAATAGGATTAGTTTTTCTAGGTTTTCTTCTAATAACACGAGGAAGGTCTATATTCCTTGCAGAAAGCAAATTATTAGCTACATATCTGTAAATAGATTTTTCACAGCGAATCATTTCATTTTTATTGTTTAGCCAGATATGGTGAATTGACTGACCATTAATTAAAAGAGGGCTAAAGAGTTTATCTATATGTTTTTGCTCTAAAGAAGTAAGATTTACACCTTCTCTAGCCTCTACAAGCATGGTGCGATATTCATCATGAGCAGATTGTGGGGAATAAAAAAGTTTAGCTAGTGTACACTTTTTTACATCTACACAGCCATTACAAACCTTTGGAGACTTTGAAAGCTTTGAACATATTTCTTCTAAAAAATCAGGACATACATCATTACATTCTCTACAAATACTACATTTTTCCTTTTTACATATACGGTAATGTTTAGAACATAGATAAGATTTATTACAATTAAACCTATGTATACAGCGATTAGGAACACGGTGATAATGAACCTTAGTTGAAATCTTAGAATGTTTAGCAATCTCACGAGAGATGGTAGAACAAGCTTTATCAAGTTCTTGTGCAATTTCTGAGATTGAGTGATTAGAATCTAACATAACTTTAATATTAATACGATCTTCAAGATTTAAATGTGCCATTTTATTTTCTCCTTTATATGGCATCAAGTATGGATTAAATTAAATATAACAGAAAAATTTGTCACAGTAAACGAAAATACTTCCCCTGCAGGGGAAGAGAATAAATACCTTAAAAAACATTTCTCAGACTAAACGCAAATATCGGAAAAATATTCTTTGACATACTAAATGCAAAATATTTTTGCGTTTACTATTTCAATTAAAGATTATTAAATAAAAAATTAAATGTATTGTCATCAAAAAAAAAGTATGTTATTATAAAAAAGTCACTTTCGACTCTGCAAAGCAAACATGTAATAATATCAGCTTAAATCATAAAATATCTATGAATTTCGCAAAAAGATAATAAAAGCTCCTAAATGAATATGTCAAGGGTAAAATGAAATGTTCTATGACAATCCATACGATCTTATAAAAGACAGATATGCGAAAAATCAAGTATAAGTCTAGGCAACAAGTTAAAATTTATGTTTTTCTCTTTTAGAAAGATTAAGACCAGCGACTTGAGCTGAAGTTAAATTATTTAAAGCTGAGTGAGGTCTGACAAAATTAAAGAAAATACAAACATGCTTATCAAGTTATTAGCCAAAACGTAAGAATTAAAACCCTGTTTAGTCTTGTACCAAGCTTTAAACTGATGATGAAAAGATTCAATAAGATTATTAGAAATATCATCCTTAAAGCTATTAGCTCTAATATGTTTAACATTAGGACCGAAGATAACTTTAGCAGGAACCTTGTAAGCAGAATATCTATCAGTAACAATACAATTAGGTTCACCTAGATCTTTAGCAGAGTCAAACAAAGAAAAAGCCTGAGGCGAATCTCTATGTAAAGAAAGATGAAAACCTAAGATAAACCTAGTTTCAGAATCTACAATAAACCAAACATAATGCTTTTACCATCTACACTTGTTGCTAATAGTAGTATGAGAAAAATTAATATTATTTACAAGACGTAAAATGAAGACAATATTTCTAAAAGAATTTACCAAGATAAAACATACTAAGAGCACAGAGAATAACATGAGAAGAATAAGGCATATTTTTAAAATCAGTCTTACCAACTAAATTAGACATAGAAGAAGGTAAGATAGAATTAGTCTTAGGGAAAAAGAAAGAATGATTACATTTTTTATCACCACAGCGATAATTAGAATAATACTTATGGTCGTGGTGAAGAAAGCTAGCCTTATTATACATAGGGCAGCGAGGATAATTTTTTAAAGTTCTTAAATTAGGATTATCAGGAGCGAACTTATGATTGCAGTTACGGCAAAGGTATTTTTGATAACCAAATGTTTCTTTACCATAACGATAAAAGGAATGTTTATTGTTGCACTTTGGACACTTTACTGATACAATTTTTTGCATGAGGATCTCTTCCTTTCTGGGAGGTATTTGTTTTCTAGCAAAAACATTGTACCACAGAAGATTTGGGGTCCTCAATTTTCATTTAAGTTTTCAAAACATACTAATTAGAAAGGAGTAGAAAAAATGAATCAAAAGTTATATGTAGCGGAAGTATTTGAAAAGCTTCATGGTATGCCTGAAAAAGGATATAAAGAATTCAAAACTTCTGAATTCATATCAAAAGAATTAAAAAAAATGGGCTATGATGTAATTGACAAGATTGGTGGAACAGGCATTGTTGCCACGCTAGATAGTGGAAAACCAGGACCTTATTTTGGGCTTAGAGCAGATATGGATGCCCTTCCTTATGAGATTGACGGAAAAGAAGTATGTGCACATACATGTGGTCATGATGCTAACTCTTCTATGGTTTTGGCAACAGCTAAAAAAATAATTGAAAAGGGAATAAGTAAGGGGAAATTCTTTTTAATATTCCAACCTGCAGAAGAAGTTTTAGGTGGAGCTGAAAGCATTATAGAAAGCGGTCATATCGAAGAAATAGAAGAATTAGTTGGCATACATTTGAGACCAATTGAAGAAACACGGTTAGGACAAGCTACGCCAGCATTAGTTCATGGTGCTAGTTATAGAATGATTGCTAAAATAAAAGGTCTTAATTCCCATGGCGCTAGGCCGCATTTAGGTGTAAATGCTGTAGATGCAGCTGTACTTGCAGTAAACGCAATAAATGCTATACATCTTGATCCTAGAGTTCCTTATTCTATTAAAGTTACAAAACTTAAGGTTGGAGAAACGGTTAATATAATACCTGATAGAGCTGAACTATCAATAGATATGAGAGCTCAAACAAATGAAGTAATGGATGAGATGATTTCTAAGGCAAAGAAAGCAATAATCAATACAGCTCAAGCTATAGGAGCAGAAGGAACTATAGAATTTGTTGGTGGAGTACCTGCAGCTGAATACAATGATGAGATGATTGAACTAACTAGAAAAGCAATCGAAGAAGTATTAGGTGAATCAAAAGATCCTCTTATTACAACTGGAGGAGAAGATTTTCACTTTTACACAAAAGTTTTAGGTATTAAAACTGCTTATATTGGTTTAGGAGCAGATTTAACACCAGGTTTACACCACTTAGATATGAAGTTTGATAAAAAGACTCTTGAACTAGGTGTTGGAATTTTAGAAAATTTAGTAACTAAAAGATTTAACTAAAACTATTATTAATTAATATATGGGAGGGAAACAATGAGTGAAAAATCAAAAAAAATAGAAAAGAAAGAAAATAATAAAAAAAGATTTAGTGTTCCAAATACGTATACTCTTATAGTAATGTTTATTATCATTGCAGCAATTCTCACTTATATAGTACCAGCGGGTCAATACAGCATGGTCCAAGATCAAGCTACTGGAAGAGATGCTATAGACCCTACGTCATTTCAATTTGTTGAACAAAATCCAGTAGGGATTAAAGATTTTCTCCTTGCGATACCAACTGGAATGAATAATTCTGCTTCTATAATATTTTTAGTTTTTCTTGTAGGAGGATTTTTTCAAGTAGTTAATGATACAGGTGCAATAGATGCTGCAATAAGTATTGCAATTAATAAACTACAAAAAAAAGCACTATTAGTAATTCCCGTGATAATGATAATAATGGCTATTTTAGGTTCCGTTGGAATAGTTGTCAATGCAGCAATAGCTTTCATACCAATCGGTGTTGCTTTAGGAAAGAAATTAAAACTGGATCCAGTTGTAGGTGTTGCTGTAATGTACTTGGGAGCTTTTTCTGGATTCACATCATCCCCAATGGGACCATTTAACACTATATTGGGTCAAACCATTGCAGGATTACCTCCTTTATCAGGTTTTTTCTTTAGAACAGTAGTTTCTATAGCGATTATAGCAGTTACAATTTGGTATACATTTAGATATGCTAAAAAAGTTAAAGCAGATCAATCAAATAGTGTATTAGATAATATTGATTGGGGTGATGAAGCAAACAATGAAGAAGGTAATATAAAATTTGATTTAGGACACGTTATTGTTTTAGTATCTTTAATAGCTGGTTTCGTAATTTATGCATACGGATCTTATAAATTAGGATGGGGTCTTAATTATATAAGTGCTATGATGCTTGCTGTAGCTTTAATAAGTGGAATAGTAACAAGGACTCATCCTGATGAAATGGCAAAATCTTTTATAAAAGGTGCTCAAAGAATGGTCTATGGTGCTTTGGTAATTGGTTTCGCAGCTAGTATAACTATTTTATTAACACAAGGGGATGTAATACATTCAATAATTTATTATCTTACGATACCTTTAACAAAAGTAGCACCTGTATTTTCAGCTCTAGGAATGTTTGTTGCAAACTTATTATTCAATCTTGTAGTACCGTCAGGGTCAGGACAAGCAATGATTGTTATGCCTCTTATGGCACCAATGGCTGATGTTGTTAATGTTTCAAGACAGATTGCTGTTTCAGCATACCAGTATGGTGATGGTTTCTCTAATATAATTATACCTACTTCAGGAGTATTAATGGCTGTTTTAGGAGTAGCTAGGGTTCCTTATGAAAAATGGTTAAAATTTGTTATGCCGTTATTTCTTATGTGGACGGGTATAGGAGCTGTTTCTATTATAATAGCTACAATTATTGGATGGTCATAAAAATAATTTAGATAAAATATAGAATAAATTTTTAATCCGTATATAGAGAAAAACATGAAAATACTTAGCACAACTTTGTACAAAATATGTAAATTTATCGAGATTAAAATGCATTAACTTTTGTCTCAATTTTTGGCTCTTTGTCAAACCCGCTAAGGATTGTCAAGGAATTAATTAGAAAAATTTTAATTATGTAATAATTATTTTGGGCATACTAAATAAAGGAGTTGAGAGCTCCCTAAAAAAGTATGCCTAATTTATTTTTAAGTTAAATATGCATCACGTACTTTAGCCGTAATTTTTAAATTAGTTCAGACATAAAAACATATAAATATCTAGTACAACTTAGTACAAAAATAGTTTCATACTTTTTAGCGATATTCTAAACCTTTTAGCGTTAATAGAATATCGCTAAATTGTATTAAAGTTGTAGTTATTAGACATAATGACCTAACTTAAATCTTTGATTTCTTAGTAGGTCACATATCTCGAAGTCTAAATCTTTGATTTAGTTAACGGAGCAGATGAAATGACCTAACAGCAATCTGTGATTGCGTCGTAGGTCAGATGTCACGAAATCCAAATCTGTGATTTGGTCTATGTAGCTGACTAAAAGAACACAAACTTTGATACAATGTAAAGCCCTTGATTTCAAGGGCTCTTAGAGTTTTTGAAGATAAAATATTAGGTTTTTGTAGAGAAAAGTTTTAATTACGCTAAAAAGTATGCACCGGAAAATGCACCGAAGTTTGCTGTGGGATTTTCGGTGCATACTTTTTAGCGATAAGATGTTTATCTATTTTTCAAAAAGCGTGCATTTAATGTTGCAACTTAGATAAAAACAAAAAGTCATGACTTGATTTGACTTTCGTGCTAAAATAGATTATAATATTAGCGCGAAAGACAAAACGGAGGTGGGTTTATGACTGGAGTAGAAGAGCTAAAAAAAGTTGTTGAAAAACATGATGGAGTTGTAACAACTAAGTTGGTAGAAAAATATGGAATTCATCGTGAATATTTAAGAAAAATGGTTGAAAAAGGAGAATTAGAACGAGTTTCTCATGGGGTATATATAGCTCCAGAGATTTGGGAAGATCAAATGATGATACTTCAATTGAAAAAAAGAAAAATAATCTATTCTCATGAAACAGCACTATTTTTACATGACTTGACTGATAGAGATCCTATTAAATATGTTGTTACTGTCCCGTACGGATATAATACTAGTCGACTTAAAGATGAAGGTCTAATTGTTCATTCAGTTAAAAAAGAATTGTACCTTTTAGGTAAAATTACAAAAGAAACGAGTTTTAACCATGAAGTAAGGACATATGATGTTGAAAGAACAATTTGTGATATTCTCCGTGATAGAAATAATCAAGATCCTAATGTTGTTAATGAAGCAATTAAAAGATATCTACACAGAAAAGAAAAAAATCTTAATAAATTAATGAAATATGCTAAGTTATTAAGGATTGAGAAAGTTCTACGCCCTTATCTGGAGGTGATAATATGAAAACATCGACTCAATTAAAAGCTTTGATTAGAAATTTATCAAGAGAAAAAAATGTAAAAGCAGAAATTTTGCTTAGAAATTTTATGCTTGAAAGATTTCTTGAAAGGATTTCACTATCGAAATATAAGAATCAATTCGTTCTAAAAGGTGGAATGCTAATTGCAGCAATTATAGGTGTTGATGCTAGATCAACAATGGACATGGATACTACTATTAGCGGGTTTAACCTTAATGAAGAAGAACTCGAAATAGTCATTAAAAATATATTAGCTATACCTTTAGATGATGGCGTTACTATGGAACTTAGAAAGCTTGAAAGTATTCGTGATGAAGCTGAATATCCTGGAATTAGAGTTTCTATAAATGCTTCCCTTGATAAAACTAACCAAACTATGAAAATAGATATTACTACTGGAGATCAAATTACCCCTAGAGCTATAGAATTTCCATATAAACTGATGCTTGAGGATAGAAGTATTTCTATATTGTCATATAATCTTGAAACTGTTATCGCTGAAAAAATGGAAACAATTTTATCAAGAGGTACAACAACTACAAGAATGCGTGATTATTATGATATCCATATATTAATGATTTTACACGAAAAAGAAATTGATAAAAATATTTTAAAAGATGCTTTTAATAAAACATCTCGGCATAGAAGTAGTTTTGAAAATATTAAAAGTAACGGAACTGAGTATATTCAGATGATAGAAGAATCAAAAATTTTATCTAAGTTATGGGATCAATATAAATCAAAAAATAATTATGCAGCTGATGTTAAGTGGGATGATGCAATAAAAAGTGTAAAAAAAACTTTTCAAATTATAAAATAATTTGGCAATTGTGCTAAATTTAAATATATGTTTAGCATGAAAGACAAATATAATTTTTTAATGTAACATGTAAAATTTGAATTTCCATATTGTAAATATAATAAAAACACTATATAATATTTGCTATGTTAATAAGTTTTAAAATCAAAATTCCATTATAATTTTATAAGGGGGAGATACAAAGAGATAAGTATTATATAATATTTAACAATAGAATAAATACAATAAAAATAATAAAAAATCTAGAAATCATTATTATAAGGGAGAAAAAATGAAAAAGTACATAGTCATAATAATAGTTTTATTATTATTAAATATTACATTTGCAACTACAATTTATGCGGAGGGTCCTTCTAACTGGGCAGCCAAGGAAATAGAGGAACTAAAAGCGACTAAATATTTTGATTTAAATAGGTTTAATAACTATCAGAACTCTATAACCCGAGGAGAATTTATTTATTTTGCAACACGACTATTTGAAATAATGAGTGGTCAAGAAATTCTTGTAGATAAAAGCATAAATTATAATGATACCTCTGATACTTGGGCACTTAAAGGATCAACAGTAAATATTACTTCAGGTGTGGGAAATGAACAATTTGCTCCTGATAAAATATTAACAAGAGAAGAATTTGCAACAATGATTATTAGGACTTTAAATCTTGGAAAAATATCATTAAAAGAACCAAATAATTTTACTTTTTCGGACGATAAAGACATAAGTAGTTGGGCAAAAGAATCTATGTATATAGCTAAAGAAAACGACATTCTAAATGGTGTAGGAAATAACTTATCTGCCCCTAAACAAGAAGCTACATTAGAACAATGCATTGTTATAATTAATAGGATACTCAAAAATAATAAGGGCAAAGAATTTACATATAATAACAATAAAAACTTAATACCATACGATAATGAAGTTGAAGATGTAGATGTAATAGAATACAGTATTGGTAAATATACAGGTGAGTTAAAGAATTCTATTCCAAATGGAACTGGAACTATGATATATGATAATGGAGATATTTATGAAGGTGAATGGATAGATGGGTTAAGACATGGAAATGGAATTTTTACTACTTACAACGAAGATGGTGAAGTAGCAACATATAATGGAAATTGGGAAAATGATAAAAAGAACGGCTCGGGTATTTATAAAGATGAAGATTATGAGTACATGGGAAGTTGGAAAAATGATAAAAAACACGGAAACGGAACTTTAGAAAGCACAGTTATTGAATACATAGGCCAATGGGTAGATGGATACATGCAAGGACAAGGAGAATATATATTTCATTTTCTGGAAAGTTTTAAACAACACTATGTTGGAGAATTGTATATGGATAGTTTTTCTGGGGTTGGTAAACTTGAAACTTTTGAAGATGGAAAATTAACAAAAGTAGAAAATGGATATTTTGTACGTGACCATTTTACTGGAGAGGATAAAAACTTACCCTTACCTAAAAATAGTCGCTATCTTAATATTACTATAGACAATGATACAGGAAAATATTATGGTGAAACTTCTTTAAACACTTCAACGTATGATTATGAAGCAAATGGTTATGGGATTATCAATTTTGAAAATGGTAATAAATATATAGGTTTATGGAAAAATAATCAATATAATGGATTAGGGACATTGATAAAATCAAATGGAAGTTCTACAGAGGGATATTGGTCATATGGTAAACTCCAATATCCAGTAAAAGTTAAAAATGGAGATTCCGTATCATTCTCGGGAGGTAATTATACAGGAGAGTTAATGGGAATTATCCCTCATGGCTATGGAGTGTTAGAATTTCAAAATGGTGAAAAATATGAAGGATACTTTGAGTATGGTGATAAGAGCGGTAAAGGGATACAAACATGGTCAGATGGAGAGTTCTATGACGGTTATTGGAAGAATAGTAAGTATGACGGACAAGGTACTTATTATTCTAAAAAAGCTTTGACAGTAGGTGAATGGAAAGAAAATTTTGTACATGGATTCAGTAGAATTGAATTCGAAAATGGCAAAATATATGAAGGTGAGTGGAAGTATGGAAAATTTCATGGTAAAGGTACTTATACATGGCCAGACGGAAAAACCTATGAAGGCGAGTGGGAGGACAATGAGTATAGTGGATTTGGAAAACTAACATGGCCAGATGGAAAAACCTATGAGGGCGAGTGGAAGGACAATGAGTATAGTGGATTTGGAAAACTAACATGGCCAGATGGTTCAATATACGAAGGTGACTGGTTAAACGGAAAACCTAACGGTTATGGGAAGATGAATTACTCAAATGGTTCAACATACGAAGGTGACTGGAGTTATGGGATTCCAAGGGGCAATTGTATTTACATATGGCCAGATGGGAAAGTATATGAAGGACAATGGGAGAATAACCAACCAAATGGATACGGAAAAGTCACTATGCCTGATGGAACAATATATGAAGGACAATGGGAAGAAGGTTATTTTATTCGCTAGTAGAATAAAAATGGATTGTATTTTAAATGGATCAATAATTCATATCAATATATAATTATATGATTTTTGGACATTGTAATTTTTGAATTAGTTCAGACATAAAAACATATAAATATCGGCTCTTTGTCAAATGTTGGGGTAACCCATAAAAAAGAGTAATTGATCTGGATTGAAGCGTAAAAACTTCAATCCAGATTTTTAATTAACCTAAAAATATAATTACCCACAAATAATATAAAATAAATCTCACATAAACTCAATGATATGTTTCTGTTAATCTAAAAGTAGTCCACCATTTCAGTTGAAAACTGGTCCACAAATAAAATATAATACCCTCATAACAAAAAGGAGGGTAGCAGGAGGATGATAAGATTGGATCAGAAAGCTGATATACTAATGAAATATTTTAGAGAAGGAAAGAGTCAAAGAAAAATAAGTGAAGAGTTAAATATTTCAAGAACAACGGTCAAAAAATATGTAAATGAATTTGAAAATAAGAATAAAGAACTTGAAAAGTTAAAGAGTGAAAATCAAGATAGGGAAAAAATATTAAGACTAATAGAAGAAATGACGGAGAAGCCGAAATACGATACTAGCAGCAGGAAAAAAGTCAAACTTACAGAAGAAGTTAGAAAAATAATAGGTGATTTAATAAAGAAAAACGAAAAGAATAAAGAATTAGGCATAAGAAAGCAGTTGATGAAAAAGGTAGACATATACGAACTGTAATTTTCTCATTCGTTTGTTAAGATAAACTTCAAATATTCTAGTACAACTTAGTACAAAAAGCAAATTTTATCGAGATTTGAACCTAAGAATTTTAATCTCGATTTTTATATTATAAATTAATTCTAGCATTATAATAAAGATATTTATCTGATCAAAAAATAGTTTCATACTTTTTAGCTATATTCTAAACCTTTTAGCGTTAATAGAATATCGCTAAATTGTATTAAAGTTGTAGTTATTAGACAACTAATGACCTAACAGCAATTTTTAATTGCGTCGTAGGTCAGATATCTCGAAGTCTAAATCTTTGATTTGGCTCAAGATCCTAACAGCAATCTATGGTTGCATTGTAGGTCTTATGCACCCAAAGGGCACACGGTCACCAATCCAAATTTATAATTTGGTTAATGTAACTGACTAATGTAGCTGAAGAAACCCGTAGACCGAAAGGTCTTTTTTTTGATATAGAGCAAAGCCTTTGAATTCAGGGGGTTTTTGAGTTTTTGAAGATAAAATATAAAGAAAGTTACCTGCATAATTAAATTGATATATGCATAAAATAATGGTAAAATTATGCATATAAATTAAAATAAGCAGGTGATAAAGTTGAGAAAATTTAATTATAGAGAAGCAGATAAAGAATTATTTACACCGGAAATCATGAATTTGATTGCAAAGATTCACGAATATAAAGGAAAGCAGGAGTTATTTGTTGAGGCAAAGTCGGATATTTTAGAAGCAATGCTTGAAGTAGCAAAGGTTCAAAGTGCAGGAGCTTCAAATAGAATAGAAGGAATATTTACATCAGATGCCAGGCTTAATGATTTAGTGTCAAAAAAAGCAGAACCTCTTAATAGAGATGAAGAAGAAATTGCAGGATATAGAGAAGTGCTAAATATAATACATGAGAACTATGATTACATTAAATTAAGTTCAAATATAATATTACAGCTGCATAGAGATCTGTACAGTTATCACCCATCTTCTAATGGGGGTAAATATAAAAATCAAGATAACATCATAGAAGAAGTAGATTCAAGAGGCGTAAGAACTATTAGATTTAAACCACTTTCAGCTTTTGAAACACCTTCCGCTGTTGAAAAATTATGTGAAGCATACAATGATGGAAAAAAAGAAGGTAAAATTGATTCTTTGATTCTAATATCAAAATTTGTATTAGATTTTCTATGTATTCATCCATTTAATGATGGGAATGGTAGGATGAGTAGGTTATTAACATTGCTTCTTCTTTACCAAGAAGGATATATCGTAGGGAAATACATTAGTATAGAAATGTTCATAGAAAATACCAAGGAAAATTACTATGAAACCCTAAAGGAAAGTTCACAGGAATGGTATGAAGAAAATAATAATTTAAGTCCTTTTGTAAAGTACTATCTAAGGATTTTACTGAAAGCATATAAGGAGTTTTCTGAAAGAGTAGAGACTGTTGAAATTAGAGGTTTAAACAAGTCAGAAAGAGTTAAAGACCTATTTGATAAAAAAGTTGGTAAAATTTCAAAAAATGACATAGGTAAAATTTATCCTGATATTAGCATAACAACTATTGAAAAAGCTCTATCGGATTTATTAAAAGATGGATACATAAAGAAAGTTGGATCAGGAAGAGCAACAGCATATATTAAAAATACAGATTAAAATACTATAGCCTTTAAAAGGGCTCTTTTCTACATAAAGATGAAATTATATGCATAAAAAAGACATAAAATTATGCAGATAAAATCCTTGATATGCAGATAATATCACTGGATATATGTAAATATCTAGCTCGTTTATTAAAATAAACTTCAAACATCCTATTGCAAATCAATACAATAAATAGTTTCATACTTTTTAGCGATATTCTAAACCTTTTAGCGTTAATGAAATATCGCTAAATTGTATTAAAGTTGTAATTATTAGACAGAAGGGATACACGTTAAACTACTTAACTAAAAAAAGAAAAATTAACGAAGGAGAAAGTACACCAGTACTACGTGTAAAACAGCTACGAAGCCATCATAGAGCCTGAAACTTCGAACTGGTTCAAACAGATTTTAAAGAAGAAAAAAATAGAGACGTATTTTTTGAAAAGTATAACATCCATATCTTAGACGGCTGTAGAGAATTATTAATTAGTTTACTTTCAGCAATAAGTGTCGTAGAAGTAGAAAAAGTAAAATTGAGAAAAAGAAAATACATTATTCACTTAAAGATTGCAGAAAAATTAAAGAAGAGATTTATTATAACACTTTATAGATGGCTTAAAAGCTGTTATACAGGGTTGTTTTTAATATTACATTATATTGTTATACACCTATAAACTTGAGTTCTGCAGCAAAATCAAAGAATAAAGGCCCCAAACCTTGTAAGTACAATGTTTTAGGGCCTTTAATAATTACAGAAAAGTGTAATACTACAGGTCTTTTCTTTTGGAATTTGCAATTAAAT
>Ga0182234_10185_pt1 | contig 22266 bp, 18 predicted proteins | sample hydfratesGB_TM_A_FD_145595 | JGI IMG/M metagenome (GOLD analysis project Ga0182234, IMG submission 145595) | Subsurface microbial communities from deep shales in Ohio, USA - hydraulic fracturing test GB_TM_A | ecosystem: Environmental > Aquatic > Deep subsurface > Shale gas/oil reservoir >...
GCCTCTAGTCCTATTTGATACAGATTAAAGTTAATTTTTTGTTGTCCTTTTTCGAAATATTCTGTATAATATGTATTATTCATGGTAGTTATATTTTATCATATAACGGAAAGAAGGTGGCTTTTTTGGGCCATCTTTTTTCTTTTTTGTATAAAAAAATCAGCATAACTTTTATTCGTTATGCCGATTTTCTATGGAGCTATTTACCGACAGCCCCTTAATTTAAGTCTAAATCCATATAGAATTTGTACAACTCGCTGTTGATTATATTTTTAGAATATTCTACTATTTTCTCCTCTTCAGAATAGGTTATCTTTTCCCACAGAAGCATCGGACTGTTTTTTTCTACATTCATCAACTCAGCCTCTCTATCTCCTGAAATTATAGGATCAATGTAAATTTTTGCTTTTTTCTGTTTTAAAAAGCAGTACTCTTCAACCATATCGTGAATTAAATTTATTTCACTATTTTCAATATCTAGAGATAGGTAGTATTTTACAGGTAGATAAACATACTCTAAAGCATTTACTTTATTGTTTATTACCTTAGTCCTTACTATTTCGTAAATTTCCTCTCCAGTTGATATGTCCAGTTTTTCCGCCAATTCATCATCTGCTTTTATTTTACCCTTACTTAAAGTTTTATGCTCCCCTTTTGTTAGGGAACTATCATTTTCGAAGCCGTAAAACCTATGTTTTCTAATATCTTCAAGATTCTTTTCGGTTACAAAGGTTCCTTTCCCTTGAATCCTATAGACAAGACCTTCGTTGACTAAATCTCTAACAGCAGTAGTCGCAGTTATTCTACTTACGTTAAAAATATCTCCTAATTCTTTTTCTGATGGAATTTTTTCTCCAGGTTTAATCTTTCCCTGCTTTATATTTTCTTTAATATAATTTTTAATTTTTACGTATTGAGGTGTGTTGTCCATTGTTTCCTCCTTATATAATGTCATAATTATAAACGACTTTTTAAAATAAGTCAAAATATGATATGTCATTTGTTTTTTATTAAAACATTTGCTGCTTTACTGAATAATTTTAAAATGTTAAAATATTGTATATATATTGCTTAGGGGAGGAAAATATGAGTAGAATTACACTTAATGAACTTCATAAAGAAATACTAAACGGATTAACCGAAAAAGAATTCTTAGAGAAAACAGATTTAACTGAGGAAAAAATTCATTCTTTAGTTTTAAATAAACATTTCGTAACAAAACTCTCTACATTAGTTAGTAGGGATAAAATTAGCTGCAAAAATATATTAAATTTATGTATCGATATTATGAACAACATATCAGAGGAAAAGCATGAAGATTGGCTTAATTACGCCTACAACTATATTCTCAACTTCTCTTTCCCAAATGCAGTTACTATTGACCTAGATCCAAAATATGAAAAAGGTACCTTAATCTATTTAAAAATTTTAAGAATTGTTTTTACCAGTGTTAAAGAAAATAGAGATTTTAATGAATTCTTAGATTTTGAATTTCTAACAGAAGAAGAACTAACAAATTTAAAGGATCCTTCTGAATATATAAGGTTTTTAGAATTATTTGATAAGTTATACGTATATGAATTAATGAGATTAAATAAAGAAATCACCGGATATAACTCCCTTGATCATATAGCTGGAGTACACTACGTTGCCATGCACGTAGGGAAACAACTTGACAAGGCAGGAATACCGATTTATTTAGGTAGAGTTTCAGGAGCAGCTGCCGGGCATGATATAGGTAAGTACGGATGTAAGGGTGAAGAGTTAACCAGAGTTCCTTACCTTCACTACTACTATACCGAACAGTGGTTTAGAAGATTTAACATACCTCAAATAGGCCACGTTGCTGTTAATCATTCAACCTGGGATTTGGAACTTGAAAACCTACCATTGGAATCTCTTGTTCTTATCTATGCAGATTTTAGGGTTAAAAATGATCCTAGAAAGAAAAAAAGCAAGATGGAAATTTTCGGTCTTGATGAGTCCTTTGATATAATTCTCGAGAAATTAGATAACGTAGATGAGTCAAAAGAAAAGAGATACAAAAGAGTTTATGCAAAGTTAAAAGACTTTGAAAACTTTATGATAAGTAAAGGTATTGATGTAAGTCTAGAAGGTGAGTATAGAGAAAAAGAAGAAAAAGATTCTTCTCTTATGTCTGATTATGAAGTAGTTAATAATTTTATAAATATGGCCATAAGTCACAATATAGATTTAATGTACAAATTAAGTAGTGATGAATCTCTTAGTTTGGTTTTAGAAGCTGCAAGAACTGAAAAAGACTGGAAAAACATCAGAGCTTATTTAAATATATTTAGAGAATACAACACTTATCTTATACCTAAGCAGAAAATGCTTACTTTAAACTTTATGTACGAACTCTTAGTACACAAAGAAGGAGATATTAGAAAGCAGGCAGCTGAACTTATAGGTTCAATAATTGCAGGCTTTGATGATGAATACAGAAAAGAGGTACCTGAAAACCAGGAACTTGAAAAACCTGAAACAGATAGCTTTGAACTGTGGGATAGGTACTTAGATTTAATAATAAATCCTGACCATAAAATAATAGAAAAACACAGAGAATGGATAGGATACTGTCTTAAAAATATGGTGGGAGAATTTTTTAAAAACTGTGACAAAGATAACATAAACAGATATTTAGAAATCTATATTGAAAATATCCAATCCAACTTTAATATTGAAGAAAATATTTTCTTTCTTCTGGATTCTCTATGGAGACTTCCATACAGTTATGTTACCGACGTACAACTAAAAATAATTATTGATTTTATTGTAGATATAATGCGTGATAACAGCGACGGTAATGATGACGACTATAACAACTTAGTAGTTGGATTAGATACAGCTCTTCGAATAGCAGATTTAGTTGATTATAAAAATAAATCTTTGGATCCGTTAAAAGCTTTTATTAATGAATCTAATCACCACGACAACGTCGCTGTTGGATTTCTAAAATACAAAATAGCCTGCCACCTTCATCTTGAAGATCAAGTATTGGATTACTACAAAACTATGCTGGTTAAAACTTCTGAGAATTTATCAGAAATATTTTTGATGAATTTGAAGGCAGCAGTACACTGGATTATGAAGGCTACAAACATAGAGTTCATAAAAGAATTTATGACTAATATCTCTCCAATGTCAAGATTGCATACGGCAACCCACCTTTGTAACTTGGTTAAGGTAAGTGCTGTAGAGTTTGTCAGAAATAGTGCTGGTTCTGCTTTGCTTCAACTAGCTCCTATGCTTTCCTACGACCAGAGAAATGATGTTTCCGTAGAGTTACTTAGGGGTCTTGAAATTGAAGGTTATGAATTTTCAAAATACATACCCCAATATCTAGGAGAATTTATGCTTTATCTTCCTCCTAAAGAGTTAGATGAATTTTTAGATGATTTTACAGACTATGTAAAAACTAAAAGCGGAAGAACTATACCATTAATCCTTAATACAATAAGTGTAATAGTTGAAAATTATGCTGATTATATGGAAAGATTTGAAGAAGATGAAATAATTTATAATGAACGTCTCAATCATATGCTTGGAATTTTAATGTGCGGTCTATCGAATTATAATAATTCCGTAAAACAGGAGGCTTTTTTATACATAGGAAAAACTATATTTGCTTCGGACATTTTATCCCTTGAGGAAAAAAGAAACATATTCCAATTAATAGGTAAAAAACTTTTAACTTTACTTGCTGAAAAAGTCTCTGATGATTTGTTTTTCTTTAATAACTCTGCGTCATTAAACCATATATATAGGTTTATAAGTGACTACAGCTTCTTTGTGGATAAATTAGATTACAAAGAAGCTAAAAAAGTTGCCTTTTTCCCAGGAACCTTTGACCCATTTTCATTAAGTCACAAGCAAATTGTAAAGGAAATCACCAACCTAGGTTTTGATGTCTATTTAACTATAGATGCTTTTTCCTGGTCTAAGCTTACTCAACCTAGAATGTTTAGAAGAAATATCGTAAATCTTTCTATTTCAGATGAGCTTAATGTATATCTTTTCCCTGATAACATTCCTGTGAATATTGCAAATAACAGAGATTTAGATTATTTGAAGGAATTATTCAAAGATAAAGAGTTATACATAGTTGTAGGCAGTGATGTTCTAGTTAATGCCAGTGCATACAAGAGTCGACCAACTAAATCTTCAATTCACTCTCTTAATCATATAATATTTTTAAGGGCTAATTCTGAAACTAAACAGGAAGATTTTAAAAAAGCAAAGGAAGCCCAAACTAGGATTAAAGGAAAAGTAATAAACTTAAAACTACCTCTGCAGCTTGAAGATATAAGTTCTTCACAGATAAGAGAACATATAGATGAAAATAGAGATATATCGAACTTAATCGATCCTCTTGCTCAGCAGTATATTTACGATTACGGACTGTATCTAAGAGAACCTCAGTATAAATCCTTAATAGAAGCAAAATCTTTAAAGATTGAAATAATTGACAATCTTAACGAAAATATCTTAAAGGAAATAGGACACCATATTTTTATTCACACGGATTTATATAAAAATACCGGGGAAAAACTGAATAGCCGAAAAATGAAACTGTTAATAATTCGAGACCATGCTAATAATGATCAGATTGTAGCATTTTCGGCTTTTCATTATATAGAACTTACCCAGTTATATTCTGAGTTTGAAAATACAAAGGTAACCAGCTTTTTAAGAGAAAATGCTTTCGGAAAAATCATGGTAATAGATGGATTCTACTTCAACAAAAAAGTGAATTCTTCTAATTTAGAACAGATAATTATAACTGAAACCTTATCCCATGGTTTATCAGAAAATTTAACCTATGCAGTTTACCATAATATTTTGACTAATATTAAATCGGAAAAAATTTATGAGCTCCTTCATCTTCACGGATTTAAACAAATCCCATCAGGAGATGATAGGATAAATGTTCACTCAGTTGATATGAGTAAGGTTATATCTTTAATGCTTAATATGGTAAGTTTTCTTAAAGAACCTTTTAAAAACAATCCTATTGTAATTGACGAGATACAAAAATCTAGGAAAAGACTTCAAAAATCTTTAGTGGACTTATATCCAGGGTCTTTAGTACTGTCTTTTGATAACGAGATGCTTCACCATAAATTGATAGGAAAAATATGCGACATAAATAACGTACCGACTATACCTACAAAGCCTAGGTTTTTAGGCGAGTATATGTGTGTTCCTTTCGGTAACATAATGCAGGGCAAGGTCGCACCGAATACTGTGACTAAATCTCTACATACAGAGAAGATGTTTTACCCGGATTTAAGAGGATTTAAGGTTGGAGAATACCCAAACTACTCTACTCTCGAAAACCAGATAAAAACAATCAAATCTTTTGATAGAACCGTAATCCTTGTAGATGATCTCCTGCACAAGGGATATAGGATTAAAGCAATAGGTCCTTTATTTAAAAAAGAAGACATTCCTGTAAAGAAAATCGTAGTTGGTCTTCTTTCCGGAAGAGGAAAGGAACTTATGGAGATACAAAATAGCGAAGTAGATTCTGCTTACTTTATACCAAATCTAAGAAACTGGTTTAATGAAAATCTTATGTATCCGTTTTTAGGTGGAGACCATATAATGAGAAGTGACGGTAACAATCTTAACTTAATTAGGTCTATTAACTTAATTTTACCTTATGTTGCTCCTCACTTTATTAAAGATACTGATAGAGATAAAATATTTAATCTATCAATGGTATGTCTTGAAAATACAAAAAATATATTAGAAACCTTAGAAAAAGAATATCAGGAGCTTTACGAGAGAAATCTCACCTTAAGTAGATTGGGAGAAGTTATTATTTCTCCAAGATATCCTGATAAGGGTAGACAGCTTAATTATAAGTTTAACTTAAAACCTTCAAGCTTTATAATAAACGACATAGAACACCTGTTAAGGTTAGAGCGAATAGTTAAGGAGGAGTAGAGTGTATTATTACAAATATAAAGATAAATGCCTATTTTCAAAAAAAGAGTATCCAGAATTAAAAACTACAACAATGGAAAGGTGCTTTTCAGACAACAATAGTATTATTTACTATTTAGGAGAATTAAATCCTGAAAAGTCAAAGGATAGTTTTTGTTTATCCAGTCCTTCCTTAATGGATATCAAAAGTGAAAGTTTGGATATTTTAAAAGAAAATCTATACTCTGAAAAGTTAGATTACTTGATTACAAAAAAAATTACGGAAAGAAAGATAAAATATATTAATACAAGAAAAGATAACTGGAAAGAAACTCTAGACTTCTCCCTTCCGAAAAAATGGAAGATTAATATATTAGCTCTTGGGGATGTAGGTAGTACTCTATTGACTGGTTTAAAACTTCTCGGTGGAGAATATATAGACAAAATAGGAATATATGATCTATCTAAAAAAAACTGCCTTCGCTGGAAAAAAGAGTTAGGCCAGGTATATTTTCCTTTTGAATATGAAAGAATGCCTGACATTGAAGTTTTAGAATACGAAGATCTTTTTGACTGCGATATGTTTGTTTTCTGTGCCACTAAAGCCGTTCCTTCCTTAGATACGAAGGTCGAAGATGTAAGGATGGTACAGTTTGAAGAGAACTCAAAAATAGTATCTGAGTACGCAACATTCGCAAGAAGAAAGAATTACAAAGGATTTTTCGCTGTTGTATCAGACCCTGTAGATTTGCTGTGCAAACAAGTTTTCCTTTCCAGTAATACAAACAAAGAAGGAGACTTTGACGGTAAAGGTATTCCAGGAGAAAAAATAAAAGGATACGGCTTGGGAGTTATGAATGCTAGAGCTGCATATTTTGCTAAAAAAGATAGTAGAACTGAGCACTATCTTAAAGAAGGTAGAGCTTTTGGTCCCCACGGTAAAGGTTTAATCATTGCCGATTCTATAAAAAACTATAATGAAGACCTGTCGAATTACTTAACCGAAAAGACAATTAAGGCTAATTTAGAAATAAGAGACTTAGGGTACAAACCTTATGTAGCACCTGCACTTTCTTCCGGTGCTATATCAATTATAAATACTATTTCAAATAAGTGGCATTATTCTGCTAATTTTATAGATGGTGTATTCATGGGAAGTAATAATAGAAACTTAGAAAGTGGACTTGAATTTGAAAACCTGGATTTTCCTGATAAACTTTATGAAAAAATACAATCTACCTATAAAATGATAAAGGAAATTATATGATGGAAAACATACTTATATGTTTTGGAAAACCTAGTGGGATTTTAAAGAAAATGATAGACGCTTCCAATATTGGAGGATTTTTTAAAGAATACTATGATAATTACGAGAATTTAGATTTAAAAAACAAACGAATAATTTTCGCTGTAGAACTGGGAAATACCGGCATAAATATTTCACTATACAGGCTTATAGAATCTTTAAGAAAGAAAGGACCTAAATCCTTGGATAATTCTGTAGCAGGAGTACTGATTCACAGCAGCAGTGAACTGTATACCCGTAGCGAAGGACGAAATCTAATATATGCCTGCAACATGATGGGTTGTTCCTTTCCTGGAAAACCACTTGTTGAAGCAACCGGGAGCTTGAAAAATTTTATTAATTATAAAAAACATTTTTCCATGTCATTAGAAGAAGCTTGTTTGAACAGCTGTAAAGAATTGTCTGAAAGAATATTATCTTATGACAAAAGAAAGATTAAGGAACCCAAAATATTAGTTTTACATTCAAGCAATTCAGAAACTTCTAACACATATATGCTGTGGAAATTAGTAGAAGAAAATTTAAAAAACTGCAGCATTAAAGAGATACATATAGGTCATGAGCAGATTATAGATTGCAAGGGATGTTCCTTTAAAACCTGTACCCACTACGGCCTTCAAAACAACTGCTACTATGGCGGTATAATGGTGGATGAAATATATCCTTCTATATTAGAAACTGATTATTTGATTCTGTTATGCCCAAATTACAACGATTCTATTACTGCAAATATAAGTGCTGCTATTAATAGATTGACTGCTTTATACAGAAAAACTCCTTTTTACGATAAATCTCTTTATTCAATTATTGTATCCGGACATTCTGGAAGCGACATCTTAGCAAAACAACTTATAAGCGGACTAAATATAAATAAAACCTTTAAACTCCCTTCAGAATTTGCATTAATGGAGACTGCAAATTATCCTAAAGATATTTTAAAGGTTGATAATATTAATGAAAAGGCATCTAATTTTGCTAAAAATATTCTATATTAATTACTTATCTATCCCTTTTCTAGATAAAACTCCTTTTTCAGTATAGTAGTGTTTGACTTCTTTCATTTCTGTAACTAAGTCAGCAAATTCGATTAATTCTTTTTCTGCATATCTGCCGGTTACAATGACTTCTATACTGTTTTTTCTTTTTTTAATAGTATTAACTAAATCATTGGTACTAAATAATTTGAAGTATACTGCTATAGTTGCTTCATCAAGTATAACTACTTCGTATTTTCCTTCTTTAAGTATCCCTTCGATTTTTTTTAAGCCATCTCTAGCAGCTTTTATATCCTCTTCCTTCGGATCCTCAAATACAAAACATCCCCTTCCCAACTGCTCTATTTCTAGACTATCAAAATATTCAATAAGTTTAGTTTCACTATACTTCATATCCTTAACAAACTGACCAATATATACTTTTTTTCCTGCACATAAGGCCCTAACTGCTAAACCAAAAGCAGCTGTAGTTTTTCCTTTGCCATTTCCCGTATAAACATGTACGTATCCTTTTTCCATACTACACCTCTTACAAAATTAGATTAGTCAATAATAAAAATATTACCTGAGAAAATTCGTTGATAAATCCTAAAGTATCTCCTGTAGATCCTCCAATTTTCTTTTGGATCCATTTTGTTGTAATCCCAACTATAATGAAAGTTAAAACCATAGGTATCAATATCATATAATTTATAATAATACCAAGTATAAAAGAAAATACAAAGGCAGAATTCCTTACAGTTTTGTCAGATAAAGATATAAATTTAAATCCTAAACCTTCTTCATCTCTAGCATAGTCACTCATATAGGCTGACAGCATCATAGATGATTTACCTACTATAGGCATTAAAAAAACGGTTGCTAAAATTCCCTCACCCAATAGTATAATATATGCTCCTATAACAAATATAAGTCCAACAACACCAAAAGTACCAAGTCTGCTATCTTTCATTATCTCAAGCTGACTTTCCCGGTCTCTTCCACTTAAAAGACCGTCTAAGGTATCACCAAATCCATCTAAATGAAGACCGCCGGATATCCAAAGATAAAAAAGTGTTAATATTAATCCTAGGACATAAGTCGATGAAATAAAGGTAAATATCTTCAATATAAGAAGACCTATTCCTATAACTACCCCTATTAAAGGCAGTAATATTATCCCTAATTTATAATCATTATCATCGAAGTCGGATTCTAATTTAATGGGGATTCTAGTAAAAAATGTAATCATAAGCAGTATACTTTTAGAACTGTTAAATAGTAAATTTCTCATCATTTCCTCCTAAGTGAACACACCTATTATCTCAACGGGTTTCTCAATTTTCTCTTTTATATCATCTATATTAATAACATCTTTATCTACCGTAGCTATACAGCAAGTAGAGGGTCCAGCAGATTTTTCTAAGTTAATATTTAATTCTTTATTATAAATAATTTTCAAAGATTTGTTTTTTCCTATATTCTCAGCTTCATATCTTATGCCCTTTGATCCCACAGGTACAATATCTACAACTCCTTTTATCTGCCTTAGGGCTCTGATTGTAGATGCATTAATATTCTCGTTTTGATTAAGCAAAACCTCTTCTCCTACTTTTGGTTTGCCTACTACTAATAAACAGTTGTTTGCCTTAGTATTAAAAAATTCAAAGTCTTTTTCTTTTTTATATCCTATAGCTACCATTCCTAGGGAGGTTTGGTATGTTTTAAAATTCTCCTCAGTACTCCCAGTGATTTCTATTTCTTCATTTTCGTAATTCTCATAAAGATATTTTTTTATACCTTTAATAACCCTCTCTCCTGTATCCTTCATCTCTGCGCAGAGATTATTTACTATTACTTTTGGTACAACTCCAAGAGATTCTAGTTCACAGGTTATTACATTAACTGAGTGATACCCGGTTACCTCAGGAGGCACTTTAAATTCATCCATTTCTTTAAGACCAATACCTCCACTTGAATCACAGGCTATAAAGATTTTTAATCTCTCATCCACATCAATTACAGATACATCTCTATAATTAGTCTTCTTCATAATTAACCTCATTTATTTTAGCTTCCAAGTTTTTAATATTTATACCTATGCCTGATACCGTCAAATAAACTTTGTCGGATCTTTTTGCTATGAATTGGTTAACTCTTCCGGCAACATCTCTATACATTCTGGTAAACCTATTTATAGGTACTATTCCCATGCCTATTTCATTGGAAACCATCACTGCTTTTTTATTATGCTTTTCTACTAGCCTAATAAAGTTATCCACATCCTTTAATATGGCTTTTTCTATGTTGTAGTAGTTTTGAATATCTGTATCATCGTCTAGTTCTTCTTCAACAAATATATTTGAAATCATAACTGTAATACAGTCTAAAAGTACTGTTTCAGCTTTCATAAATTTGTTATTATATTCAAGTTCTTCGAAATTCTTATACTTTTCAATTAGCATCCAATCATCAGGTCTATCTTCCTGATGTTTTATAATTCTACTTTTCATTTCTTCGTCAAAGGCAACAGATGTAGCAAGGTAAAGAATTTTATCTTCTCCTACTTTACAAATATTTTCAGCAAATCTGCTTTTACCGCTTCTTGCTCCACCTGTAACCAGTATCAACTCACTCATTTTTACTCCTAACCTATTAGTATTTCCTCAGCTACTTTAATGCCGTCCATCGCTGAAGACATAATCCCTCCGGCATATCCTGCACCTTCTCCGCAGGGGTATATACCTTTGATATTGCTCTGAAGATTATCTCCTCTATTTATTCTTACGGGAGATGAGCTTCTAGTTTCTACTCCTGTAAGTACAGCATCATAACTGTCAAAGTTATCTATTTTACTCCCAAAATAATCTATACCTTTAATAATATTTTCTACGATAAAATCTGGTAAACATTCTCGTAAATCAGCAAATGTGTATCCAGGTCTATAGGAAGGTTTAACATTTCCTAATTTCTCAGTAACCTCTCCCTTTTTTAAATCACCAAAAAGTTGAACTGGGGCTTTGTATCCTCCTCCAGCGATCTCAAAAGCTTTTCTCTCCCACTTTTCCTGAAATTTAACACCATCTAATGGACTGTCTAAATAGTAGTCTTCCGGAGTAATATTAACCAAAACTGCACTATTTGAATTATCAGCATTCCTTTTATAATTGCTCATACCATTTGTTACTACAGCTCCTTTTTCTGAAGATGCTGCAACTACATAGCCGCCGGGACACATACAGAAGGTATAGGTGCTTCTATCATCGTTGTGGTAAACCATTTTATACTCTGCTGAAGGTAGAACTTTATGCATTTTACCGTACTGGTTAAAGTCTATATCTTTTCTTAAATGCTCAATCCTAATTCCCATAGAAAAAGGTTTTGGTGTCATATCCAAGTGTTCTCTAAGCATATAAAAGGTTTTTCTACTACTGTGACCTATAGCTATAACTAGATTATTTGTTTCTAACTTTCTTTTATCCGTAATTACCTTAGAAATCTTGTTGTTTTCAATTTCTAAACCAATAAAGGTCTCTTGAAAATAAAATTTACCTCCTAAGGCTTCAATTTTTTTCCTGAGATTTATTACTACTCTTCTAAGATTATCCGTTCCTATGTGGGGATTTTTTATCTGTTTTATTTCCTTTGGAGCCCCTGCATCAATAAATTCTTCAATGATTTTAAGATTTCTATTTCCTTTGTCTTTTACTAAAGTAGTAAGTTTCCCGTCAGAAAATGTACCAGCTCCCCCTTCTCCAAACTGAACATTTGACGTGGGATTTAATTTTCCCGTTTTCCAAAATTCTTCTATATCCTTTACTCTTTCTTCTACTTTTTTACCCTGTTCTATAATAATTGGATTGAGACCATATTCAGCTAATATCAAGGCACAAAACAACCCTGACGGTCCTGACCCTATGATAACAGGTGGTTTGTCCGTTTTTTTAATAGATCTTTTATCAATTTTATATTCCTTTTTTGAAACTAGATTAATACTTCCTTTTTTTGATTTTTTTAACAAGAGTTCTTCATCTTTTATTTTTACATCTACGGAGTATTGATATATTATATTATTTTTTCGTCGAGCATCGATAGATTTTTTATTAATTTCCCAGTTCAAAATTTGTGATTTATCAATTTTTAATTTTCTACATATCTCAGTCTCAATCTTCCTATCCTTAGCTTTTTCTGAAATACTCAATCTTATATTATTAATCCTTATCATAAATCAAGACCTTTAAAATTGTGTAGGAATTTCAGCAATTTTCTTTCTATTATCTCTACTCCCTTTTCTACATCAGATTCAATATTAACTACGACTTTAGGGTCGTGGAGAGATAGTCTTAATAAAAACCATCCTTTTTCCTCATGATTTTCACAATTTATTCTTATACCCTCATAATTTGGTTTTACTATCTCCCATCCTTCTACTTGAGATACGTAATCTTCTAAATTTTTTATTACTTCTTGCCCATAGCTTTTAAAGTCTTCTTCCAATATCTTAAATCTTAATTCCTTTTCTTCTAAAGGGTCCTGGTAATCTTCTATCAAATCTTGTATATTTTTACCTTTTTTCTTTAATCTTGAAAATTCAATAAGAATCTTTATTATTAAATATGCTCCATCATCCAAGAAATAATTTTCTTTAAAAGCACAGTGGCCGCTTGTTTCTATCGCAAGCCAAGATTCTTTGCCTTCAAGATTTAATCGTTTTGATTCTTCTATTACATTTTTATATCCCCTCTTAAATCTGTGGTGTATTCCTCCGTTTTTTTCTAAAAATATTTTCAATCCTTTAGAGGTAATCGAATCAGTTACTATATAGGTGTTAGGATGTTCTTTTAAGATTATTTTAGATATTAGTCCTATTAACCTATTTCTGTTAATAATCTTACCATCACTATCAACAACTGCCGCCCTATCTACATCGGTATCAAATATTATACCTAAGTCTGCTTTTTCCTTTAATACTTTATTTTGCAGATCCCTTACAGCTTCTGTATTTTCAGGATTTGGCTCGTGATTTGGGAAAAATCCATCAGGTTCCAAATACAAACTACCACTAATATCCGCACCTAGAGGTTCTAAAACATTTACAGGGAAAAAACCTCCTGCCCCATTACCGGCATCAACTATTATTTTTGTATCTGCAAGTGGTTTATCTTCATTAGTAGCTTTCCTAATAATATCTATAAGCATATCTGAATATCTTTTTATATAATTAACTCTCATTATATTTACCGGGAGAAAATCAATATTATGATTAAAGTTTTTATCCGTTAGTTCTAATACTTTTCTTATGTCAGTTTTGTTAAGACTTCCATCTTTTGTAAAAAATTTCATTCCATTTCTCTCATAAGGAAGGTGGCTGGCTGTAATCATAATCCCACCATCGGCCTTCATTTTTTCGTCTTGTGTTGTCATAAACATAGATGGTGTAGAAGCTATACCACAATCGTAAGCTTCATGGCCTATTTTCTTCAAATAAATTGCTGAGTATTCTAATATAGGTTTACCAGTTAACCTACTATCTCTTCCTATTGCTATTTTAAGCTTTTCTTTTCCGGTTTTATCTTTTAGAAACTCTGCAAAACCAGCAGCAATATTTGCACCTATTTCAGGAGTTAAGTTTACATTCTTTTTGCTTTTGTTATCCTTTAAGGCTACTCCTCTTATGTCAGACCCATTTTGTAATTCGTAGATATACATTTTATCCGCTCCTTTATTCTAATATATATTTTAATTCGTTAAAAAATAAAGATTCTCTTCCACTTGATAGAACGTGTAGATTTTTCTTTGCTCTAGTCATCCCAACATAAAATATTCTTCTCTCTTCTTCTAAGGATTTTTCAAAGTCACCTTCTCCTCTATCTTCCGGTGGAAATTCACCGTGGTTGTTGTCAATTAGAAAAACATTGTCGTATTCTAAGCCTTTAGCACTATGTATAGATGATAGTACAACTTCAGCATCTCTATTGTTTGAATCCTCAAGTCTAATTTTAAGTTCCTTTAGTTTTCTTTCAAATTCTTCAATTTTTTTAACTTCTCTTCCTAACTCTTTAAGTATGTCCAAAATAACCTTTGCATTTGAATACCTAATAATTCCGTTTTCTTCAAGACGATATAAATAATCTAAATAGTCCATCTCATATAATAGAAACTCTATACCTTCCTTTATATCCAATTTTGATAATTCCAGAACATTTTCTTTAAATCTAGTAATATTACTTTCCAATCTCTTATCAGTATCAAAGTACATATCAAGTCTCTGATTTATACTTCCTTCACCGTTTACTACGAATTGAACTAAGTTTTTATTAAAATATGAATTACATTTATAGTAAATTCTTCTAAATGATTCTTTATCTCTACCGTCTCTACTTAATCTAAAAAAAGCTGTTACGTCTTTTACTATATTGTTATTAAAAAAGTTTTCCACAGAATCCTTAATGTAAAAATCTACCCCTTCCTTTAAAAGAAGATTTGCCGGTAGCAGTGCCGATATATTATACCTATATAAAATTCCTGTAGTCTGATTTTTGTTCAATTTATCTTTTATGTATTCTATTGATTCCCTTTTATTTTCTATTTTTATTATTTCAATTTTTTCTAAACTTTCTTTTTCTGCAGATATTTTTTTATCATATCTTACTTTGTTTCTTTTTATAAATTCCGACGCTGCTTTTACAATATTTTTATCAGACCTATAATTTTTACTTAGGTAATATATTTTGCCTTCGGGAAAGTCTTCTTTAAAATTTAACAAAAATTCTGGATAGCTTCCTCTAAAAGAATATATGGATTGGTCATCATCTCCTACCATAAAGATGTTGTCTTTTGATATTAATTTAATAATAAGGTGTTGTATTTTTGATGTATCCTGTACCTCATCTATTTGTATGTAATCATATTTATTCTTTATCCTATCTCTCTGTACTTTACTGGTTCTAAGGATTTTGTATGCATATATAAGTATGTCGTCGAAGTCAATCAGATTATTTTGTTTTTTGTATTTTTCATATTTAGAAAATATTTCATCAAATTTCCTAATATTAACTCCATACATCTTATAGTCTTTTGGATCGTAAAGCATGTTTTTAAAGTATGATATTTTATTTGAAATGTTTTCTATTTCTTCTTTATTTGTGTTTTGATATCTCTCTTTATTATAAACATCCTTCACAATCTCATTTATAAGATTGAATTTATCTTTAATCAATTGAATTTCTAAACCTTTTTTATTAAAATATTTCAGCACAAGTCTATAAGCGAAAGAATGAATAGTTGAAAACTTAGCATTATTTTTACTGATGCCTTTGAAAGCTTTTGTAAATCTTTTTTCCATCTCTAAAGCTGCCATTTTCGAAAAAGTTATAGTTAGTATTTTTGCATCTCTGTTTTCAAAAAGAAGTTTTCCCACCCTTGATATTATAACTGTAGTTTTACCTGAACCAGCAGTAGCTAAAACTAATCCATTACCATTTTTGTGTTTCACTGCTTTCAGTTGTTCTCTGTTGATTTGAATGTTTGTTTTACTTTTTAGATAATTTTGAAAATCCATTTGTCACTCCCGTCAAGTCCTTATGTTATTAAGTATACAGTTAAATTTTAGCATATATTCCCTTTATAATCCAATCAAAAGATTCTATTATTTGTTATATTTTTAACGATTTTTCTTGCTTTTGTTAAAGCTTTATGTTATATTCAATTTAATGTTAATATTTTAACAATTATCTAAGCTTAAGGGTTTTCCTGAGAGTAAGGAGTTCATAATATTATTTCATATTGGAATTATTTCAGTGTGACATTTTATAGAATTCTACTGCTCTCAAAGAGCAGTTTTTTTGTGAGGTGATGAATTATGAAGAGAATTGGTGTTATTGGTATTGTCATTGAAGATTTAGACTGTATAAGCAATGTGAATAGTATAATATCCAGTTACAATGATATAATAGTAGGTAGACTAGGTATTCCCTACAAGGAAAAAGGTGTTAGTGTAATTTCACTTGTAGTTGATGGAACTACCGACGATATCGGAAGTTTAACGGGAAAGCTCGGAAGTATAAAAGGAATAAATGTTAAAAGTGCATTGACAAAACAACTTTCAAACAGGAGGAAAGAAAATGAAGAATAAGAAATTATCTATATTATTAGTATTAATCATTACAGCAGCTTTAGTTTTTTCTGCTTGCAGCCCTGAGGTTGAAGAACCTGAACCACCTGTAGAGTCAGAAAATCCTGAAGACCAGGAAGAATCATCTGAACCAGAAGAAGAACCTGTAGAAAAAGTAGATGTAAGGATAGCTGGTTTAAAAGGTCCTACGTCTATTGGTATGATTAGATTAATAGATGAAAAAGCCTTAAATGATGATAAGTATAATGTTGAATATATGGTAGAAGGTGCTCCCGACAGTTTACTCGGGAAAATAATTAATGGAGAAATCGACATTGCTGCGGTACCTACTAATGCTGCTTCAATACTTTACAATAAGACGGAAGGCCAAGTAAAGTTTTTAGCTTTGAATACCCTTGGTGTTATATATGCAGTTGGAACTGAAGAAGTTGATTCTTTAGATGATTTAGAGGGAAAAGAAGTAACTATAAGCGGTAAAGGCGCAACTCCTGAGTTTGCATTTAACTATTTATTAGACCAAAATGAATTAACTGAGAAAGTTTCTACAGAATATATGCTCGATCATTCCTCTTTGGCACAAACAGTAATAGCTGAAGATACTAAAATAGCTGTGCTACCTCAGCCTTTCGTTACTCAAGTTATGATGAATAATCCAAATGTTAAAATCTTAATTGATTTAAATGAAGAATGGGAAAAAGCAACAAAGGGCGAAAGTGTTTTAGCTATGGGATGTTTGGTTGTAAATACTGATTTTGCAGAAAATAATCCTGAATTTGTTGAAGAATTTTTATCTAAGTATGAAGAATCAGTAAACTGGGTAAATAATAACTATGAAGCAGCAGGACAGTTAGTTGAGAAAAACGGAATCCTACCAAATGCTAAGTTAGCAGAAAAGGCTATACCAAACTGCAGTATAGTTTATGAAGATGCTCAAGAATCTAAGGATAAGGTTGAAGGATTTTTAGAAGTTCTTTATCAGTTTAATCCAGCTTCTATAGGAGGAAGTATGCCTGATGAAAATTTCTACTATAAAAAATAATCAAAATAGGATAGTAGGAATAACTCTATGGTTAATAACATGGCAGATTGTCTACTGGATAATAGGTAAGGATATTTACTTTCCTTCACCTATATCCGTAGTTTCTACTATATTGACCTTAGTTAAAAGCCCTGAGTTTTATGTAGTCGTTTCATCAACTACCATCAGGGTCTTTATAAGTTTTTTGATATCTGCTGTTTTGGGAGTATCTTTAGGCTATATATGTGGGATTAATAAAAAAATTTATGAATTATTCGAACCCATGATGGTTTTTATAAGATCTACTCCAATCATATCAATAATAATAATTGCTATTATATGGTTTAGTAGTTCTAATGTTCCAATATTTACAGGTTTTTTAATGTGCTTCCCAATTATATGGGCAAATATGGTCGAAGGAATCCGCAGTACTGATAAAAAACTATTAGAAATGTGCCACTTATATAAGGTTAGCAAGATTGATATATTTAAAAAGGTTTATATTAAATCTTCAATTCCCTACCTGTCAGCTGGTTTTTCTTCAGCCTTAGGTATAGGTTGGAAGGTTGTAGCAGCAGCTGAAGCCCTAAGCTTACCCAAATATGGAATAGGAACCAACCTGTTTAATTCTAAAACCTATATTCAAGTACCTGAACTTTTAGCCTGGACTGTAATAATAATTTTTATATCCTATATTTTTGAGATTTTAGTTAAAATTTCTTTTAAAAAAATAGAAGGTTGATAATATGATTAAAATAAATAGATTGAAAAAAAATTACGATAGCAAAAAAATATTTAACGACTTTAACATGAATATCGAGCCCTATGAAATCACATGTATTTTAGGACCTTCTGGAGTTGGAAAAACTACATTGTTTAATGTGATTTCCGGTTTAACGGACTACGAAGGAGGAGAAATTACTGGAATTGAAAATAGAAATATCTCTTATTTATTTCAAGAACCTAGGCTCCTGCCTTGGCTAACAGTCTATGAAAATATTGATATTGTATTAAAAAATATTTATCCAGAAAAAAAACGTAATGAGGTTATAACTCACCATCTTGAAATGGTAGGTTTAATTGAATATATAAATAATAAACCTGAAGAACTAAGCGGCGGCATGAAGCAGCGGTTAGCTATAGCAAGAACTTTTGCATACCCATCTTCCCTCCTGCTTATGGATGAACCTTTTCAAGGATTAGATGTTAAACTAAAGAATGACATTATAGGGTCTTTTTTGAAACTTTGGGAGAAGGATAAAAGAACAGTACTATTTATTACTCACGATATAGACGAGGCTCTTAAGGTTTCGGATCAAATATATATAATTCAGGATAATCCAGTGAAAATAAGTCAAGTAGAACACATAATAGACAGCAAATTTTCTAGAGACATTTACGGAGATGATTACTGGAAAATAAGAAAAAGAATCACAAAAATCTTAACATCTCAATTATAATTAACATATACTTGTAAAATATTAATCATATGCTATAATATAAATGATTTGTCTTGTATCTAATAAAGAACGAGAACAAGGAGGAAATAAAATGAATAGTATTTTTTCAGAAACACGCAAACTCACTTTTTTAGGAGTTATGCTGGCTTTAACAATAGTTTTTGTGGCGGTAACAGCAATACCAACTGCTTCTGCAACTATGGCTTTACTAATTTTTATACCAACTATTGTTACTTCAATCGTAATGGGTCCAAAAGCTGGAGCTTTGATGGGATTTTTAGCAGGTGCAACAACCATGTTGCGAGCAATTATTGCTCCCCTTAATCCTTTTGATGTCTTATTTATAAACCCATTAGTATCTATACTTCCAAGGATTTTTGTAGGAGTAACCCCTTATCTAATTTTTAAACTTATAAAGAGTTCAATTAAGAACGAAACTGGAGATAAGGTTGCTTTAATTTTTGCAGGTGCCGGTGGAGCTATAACAAATACAGCATTGGTTATGACAATGTTGTATATAATTTATGCTCAAAAAGTTGTAGAAATGGTAGGTGTTGGTTTTAAAGTTTTCCTAATCAGCATTATTACTACAAATGCTTTGATTGAAGCAGCAGCAGCAGCGGTTCTTACAGTTCCGGCTGTAATAGCTTATAGAAAAATATCTAAACAGTAAGGAGAACAAAATGTTTTTAGCAATTGATGTAGGTAATACTAATATCAATTTAGGAGTGTGGGATGGAGATAATTTTCACGGTCCTTGGAGAATGATAACAAATACAAAGAAAACCTCTGATGAATACGGATTATTAATCAAACAACTTCTGAAGGAAAATGAAATCGATACAAGCAAATTAGATAGTGTAATTGTTTCTTCAGTAGTACCTAATATCATGTATTCTTTGAGAAGAGCAATAGAAAAATATCTGAATTTTACCCCATTGATAGTTGGACCGGGTACTAAGACTGGGCTGGCTATTAAGGCAGAAAATCCAAAAGAAGTGGGTGCCGACCGTATAGTTGATGCTGTAGCAGCCTATGAAATTTACGGAGGTCCTGTAATAGTAATTGACTTTGGTACTGCCACTACCTACGACGTGGTTAATGAAAATGGAGAATTTATTGCAGCAATAACATCTCCAGGTATTCAAATTAGCGCCGATGCTCTATGGAGCAAAGCCGCTCAACTACCAAATATTGAAATACAGAAACCAAAAAGTATTTTAGCTAGAAATACAATTACAAGTATGCAGGCAGGATTGGTATATGGATATATAGGTCAGGTAGAATATATTGTCAAAGAAATAAAAAAAGAATTAAAAATGGATTACATTAAAGTAGTAGCAACAGGAGGACTTGCAAATATAATTTTCGGTGAAACAAAATACATCGACGACTATGATCTGCTTCTTACAATGCGAGGCTTAAAAATAATTCACGCGAAGAACATAGACCAGATAAAGAAAGATAAATAGAGATACTTAAGACAAAATTATAAGATAGCAAGGTCATGCCTTGCTATCTTTATTGAGTGAAGGAGGAAGTATGGATTTAGTAAAGAAGTTTGTAAAATACTACAAACCCCATAAAGGATTATTTTTTCTAGATATGGCTTGTGCTTTAGGAATAGCCTCTCTGGATTTAATATTTCCTATTTTTTCAAGAACATTAATTAACGATTTTATCCCTGATAGAAACCTTAGAGCTATAATAATAGCTTCTTTAGTAATGTTTGTACTTTATATCTTAAAGGGTGTTTTTTACTATATTGTTAACTATTGGGGCCACGTTTTAGGTGTAAGAATGGAATACGACATGCGTAAAAAGCTTTTTGAACATTTTCAAATAATGGATGTAAGTTTTTTCGATAACAGAAGAACGGGAAAATTAATGTCCAGAATAGTAAATGACCTAAATCTTATCGCCGAACTTGCTCACCACGGACCGGAAGATTTATTTTTATCTGTATTAATGTTTATAGGTTCTTTTATTATTCTATTAACTATAGAAGTTAAACTTACATTAATCATATTTGCATTTTTACCATTTATGCTCTGGTTTTCCATTGTAAAAGGTGTGAAAATGAGAGGGAATTTTAGGCAGGTAAGAAAGAAAATAGCAGATGTTAATTCAAACATCGAAAACAGTATTTCAGGTGTAAGAGTAGCTAAATCTTTTACTAATGAAGAATACGAATTAGAAAAATTTGATGAAGGAAATATCCACTTTAGAAATTCAAAACAGGATGCTTATAAAACCATGGCTGAATTTCATACAGGTATAAATTTTCCCACAAACTTTTTAAATCTTTTAACTATAGCCTTAGGTGGGTACTTCGTTTATATAGGGAATATAAATTACGGAGATCTTGTTGCTTATATATTATACATTAACTTCTTTATGGAACCGATTAAAAGACTGACTAACTTCACCCAACAGTTCCAGGATGGAATGTCAGGATTTGAAAGATTTTTAGAAATTTTAGATATACCTCCTAAAATTAAAGACGTTAAAAATCCAACGGTCCTTAATGATGTGAAAGGTGAAATAAAAGTAGAGAATGTTGAATTCTCCTATGATGATGACGACGAATCTAAGGTACTCCACAATATAAATATAGACATAAAATCTGGAACAACTATGGCAATTGTAGGTCCTTCAGGTGGAGGCAAAACTACCTTATGTCACTTGATACCAAGATTTTACGATGTAACAAAGGGTCGTATTACCATAGATGGAGTTGATATAAAGAATGCCTCTATACAATCACTAAGAAAAAATATTGGTTTAGTTCAACAAAGTGTTTTCCTATTTACAGGAACAATTAAAGAAAACATAAAATACGGAAATATCGATGCTACTGACGAAGAAGTAGTTGAGGCAGCAAAACAAGCAAGTATACACGATTTTATCATGTCTTTGCCAAACAGATATGATACTTATATAGGAGAAAGGGGAGTTAAGCTTTCCGGAGGTCAGCAGCAGAGAATATCTATAGCTAGAATTTTCCTTAAAAACCCTCCTATTCTTATACTTGATGAAGCTACATCAGCCTTAGATAATGCAACAGAGATTCTTATACAAAAATCACTAGAGAGATTATCTAAAGGACGTACTACTCTTGTAATAGCTCACAGACTATCAACAATACAAAATGCAGATGAAATTATTGTTTTAACAGATAAGGGTATACAAGAAAGAGGAAACCATAAATCCCTTCTGGAAAAAGACGGTATATATGCCGATTTATACAATTCACAATTTTCAAATTTTATGAATATAAGCGAAGGATAAAAATGGGGCTGTCGGAAAACAAGGAAATTTAGCTCCTGATTCATAAAAAAGTGAAACCTGCTAAAATTACAGCTTTTTACAGTTGTAAACATTAGCAGGTTTTTTGTTTTTCAAAAATGTTGATTAATTTT
>Ga0182234_10186_pt1 | contig 22231 bp, 30 predicted proteins | sample hydfratesGB_TM_A_FD_145595 | JGI IMG/M metagenome (GOLD analysis project Ga0182234, IMG submission 145595) | Subsurface microbial communities from deep shales in Ohio, USA - hydraulic fracturing test GB_TM_A | ecosystem: Environmental > Aquatic > Deep subsurface > Shale gas/oil reservoir >...
ATCTAGAAAGAGAAATTGAAGAAGAAAGAGAAATTCTTGCTCCGGTATTAGAAAAAGTATCTCTTTTGATCGGGAATATTACAAACATTGATGATGATTTAACTATAATCACTCCTCCTTTTTTTCAAAAAGATGAATAATAAATCCATTTATATAACAATGAATACCTACTCTCATCAGATTTCTATAATCCTGATGGGAGTTTTTTGATTTCATATCAACAAAGTTACTTAGTTGCAGCTCCAGTTTTTATTCTGCAATAATAGGGAATTTTAGTTTGCAACTTTCGGGAATACTACTTTGCAATTCCCGGTAATTTTAGTACAAAACAAATAATTATGTTACTTTCATATATTTATATTGTTTTATTGTAACAAATATGTTACAATTAATATATAAGAACTTAAATGAAAGGGTGAGCATAATGATAAATTACGAAAAGATTGCAAAAAGGTTAAAAAGAGCTCGGCTGGATATGAATTATTCACAGCAGGAAGTAGCTGATTTAATTGGTAAAAAAAGAAGTCAAATATCCTACTATGAAACAGGTGCTAGAAAAATTAATTTATCTTTGTTAAACAAATTCTCTAACCTATATGGCAAAAGTATTGAATACTTTATTGGAGAAAGAAAAGAAGAAGAACAATTAGAGATAGCTCACCGCTCAACTGATATTAAACAGGAAGATCTTGAGAAAATTGAATGGGCAAAAAATTTCGTTAATAACTTATATGAGTTAAAAAATATGCAGGAGGTTAAATGAAATGAGTAAAGCTAATAATCCTCTTGCTGAAACTAGAGCTATAGAAACAAGAAATGAATTTGGCTTGAGCAATACAGAAGCAATTAATATTTTTGAAGTTTTAAAATATAATGCTAATGTAAGTATTATAAAAATGTCAATTGAGAGTGGATTATATGGTCTTTTTATCAAAAAAGGTGAGGTACAGGCAATTTTAATTAACATTAATACATCGCCAGGCCGCCAATATTTTACTGCAGCTCATGAATATTATCATTTAAAATATAATGTTAATTTAAATGGAAAGCAGAAGTCGCTAGAGAAAGAAGCTGATACTTTTGCCTCTTATTTATTAATGCCCCGAGAAGCCCTAAATTTTCATCTTAAAAAAAGGCTTACTAAAAAAAATAAAAGTAAAATTGATGTTTCAGATTGTCTTTATCTCGAAAATTATTTTAAAATTAGCCACCAGGCTCTTATCTTGAGACTAAAACTGGATAATCACATAAAAAATAAAGAATATCAAAATTTAAAAGAGATTAATATAACTAAAGCAGCTAAAAGATACGGATATTCAACAGAATTATACTCTAAAGTGAAAACTGATGAGGATATAATCGTAGAATCTGACTATGCTGAATTAGCTGAAGAAGCACTTGAAAAAAATAAAATTTCAGAGAGTAGATATAATGAGTATCTAATTGAAGGTGGGTATGGTTACCTGGTGTTTGGAGATGACGATGATGAGCAATGATAAATTAGTTTATAAGACTGATATAAATTTAGTTTTTGATAATGATTGTCTTGCTTCCTTTATCTGGGTTAAAAGAATAGATATTTTGGTTAATTTATATAATGGTAGAATGTTCATTCCTCAGGTAGTAGTTGATGAATTTAGCTTTATGAAAAGATATAGTAAATATAAATGGGTTTATGAAGAGGTAGTTGATGCCATAAATGCAGACCTGTTTAAAGTAATTAAAATAGATAGTAATCATCAAGCATTTTTTGAATATAATAAACTTGTAAATATGGGTAAAGGTAAAGGAGAATCTGCAGCCATTGCAATTGCTAAAACAATGGACAATTATACTGCCTGTAATAACCTGAAAGATATTAGACCATTTATTGAAAATAATGAAATCAATAATTTATTTACTTTTGATATTTTATTTGAATATTATCATAAAAATAATAGTTCTATAGAAGAAATTGAAAAAATAATATCTAAGATGAGAAACAAGAAAAGAAAATTACCTGATATTAAATTTAAGGATTATATAAAAGAAAATTTTCATAATATAATTTTTGATTACGTTTATAATGATCATAAAGATACTTTAGATGAGCTTGATTAAAGAAAAATTGCAAAAGCATTGAATAGGAAAGTAAAGATAGATTTAGTTTGATTTCTGATCTCACTGTAATAGGTGTATGATTAATTTATAATAAGTAATCTTGAGAAAGGATGGTTTTATGTCAGATTATCAACTGCAGAAAACTTTTTGTCCTGAGTGCAGAAAAGATGTTGAGTATCAAATTAAGGAGCTGGTAGAGAAAAAAGAGGTGCGCGGCCTGGAGTTTGAATATACAGCAGAAAGAGCTTATTGTAATGAATGTGAGTCTGAAATTTTTATTCCTGAGCTACATGATCAAAATCTAAAAAAAATAGATGCAGCATATAGAGAAAAAACTGGAAGTAGAAAATAATTCAAAAAACAATCTTGATGCTTTGACATTTGTATTATGTGATAAATTTTTAAGTGACCAAGAAAGCTCAGAAATATGGAGGGTAGGCTTGGAATTTTAATATTTTAAAAAATCATATTAATAGCTAAGGAACTATAATTTTTAAATAAATTTGAGAAAACTTTCACTAAAAAGCAGGAAAAATTTGACTGACCTTGAAATAGCAATTAGATTATAAAAATTTTCAGGAGGGGTCAGAGTGCAAAAGAAGTCAAAATATTTCAACCGCTCAAAATATACTGCAGGCTCTAATCAATAAAACAGTTGATTTTGGTCAGTATATATTTACTGTAGACGAAATCAGTTACAGAGCAATGTTCTGGAAGCTGGTAGATCAGAGCAGTAAAATTTATTCAATGCAGTTAAATTTGAGAGCTCCAAATTTATCTAAAACTGCCAGGAAAACTCCATCCAAGCTATGCATTGGGTGGAGATGAATTGGCTATTTACTTTGATTTTCAATATATTTTTTGATTATCTCAATAGTAGCACCACCCGTAGATACAATACAGTAGCTCCTAGACCAAAAAGCAGACTTCCAATAATATTTTTTCAAATATTGTTCATATTGCTTTTTGATAAGTCTTGAAGATACAGTTTTTAATGTATTGACTAACTTAGATAATTGTTATTTAAGTCTCTATTCATAAAAATTAAACCTCCATTTTTTCTTTTACATACAAACATATGTATGATATAATTATAGTAGAATGGAGGTGAAAAATAAATGCGATTATCATTTAAATTTAAGCCTAAATTAAACCATAATCAATTTGAGATAATTAAAGAATTAGCCTGGCATTGCTCTAAATTATATAATACAGTTAATTATGAAGTTAGAAATAATAAGGATGTAAAACCTGTCTATACTCAATTAGAAGATCAGTTTAGAAATAACTGGCATAATGATTACCTTCATTCTCATAATAGACAGCAGGCATTAAAGCAACTAGCGAAGAACTGGAAAAGTTTTTTTAGTTCTCTCAAAGATTATAAAAAGAATCCTCAAAAATATAAAGGGCAGCCAGGACCACCAAATTTTAAACATCTGAACAGCAACCCCTGCGAAATAATATTTACCAACTTAGCTATTAGAATTAGAGATGATAAATTGCTTTTGTCCTTATCTAAAAGAATACAATCTAAATATAATGTGAAGGCCCTTAATTTTGAGCTGCCTGAAGCAGTTCAAAGCATTGTAGATTTAGACGCTATCCAGCAGATAAAGATCAAGCAGGATCATATCTCTAAAAAATGGTATCTTTTAATTATCTACAAAGTTAAAGAAATAAAAGAAAATAATAACTCCAATATAATGGCAGTAGATTTAGGGCTTGATAATTTAGCTGCAGAGATTCCGCAAATGATTTTTAAAAAATAAAAAAGAGAAAATATTACTCTAAACAGTATTTTCTGCCCTGAAATCAACTCAAATAAGATACAGAACCCCCTTTCCCCCACTGGAATGGAAGTTTTTTAGTATATTTGCTTTGCAGTTCTAAGACCAACTGAACAAATTCAGATATTATCCTGAAGAAGCTCCTGGATAATATAGTGGTTCATTTAAGCGGACAAGTCCCCTGTAAAATCTTCTTAAAAATGTTTTTTTAGTATCTTTTTTAAAATCAAATGTTCTTAAATTTCTGTAGATATATAAATGGAATAAATTATATGCTATCAGATAAATATAATACATTGCCTGAATCACATGAGGATCACTGCTAAAAACATGGTCAAAGTTCCAGTGGGTTTTTAGCCAGTGGAAAACACTGTTTTCTTCATCCCAGCGTCTGTGGGCTATCTTCCAGGCAGTTAATGCTTTCAGTTGAATCTTTTCCATAGTTGTAGCAAAATAATGAGTTGTAGTTTCTTCTTTAACTATCTCTCCATCTTTATTAACTACTTTTTTTCTTTCTTCTACTTTTAATACTCTAAGTGGTTTATCTACATCAGACCAATTAAAATTCTCTTCATCCCAAATTTTAAGATCATAAAAAGTACCTGTAGTTCTTTTTTTATCTCCAGGATGGATATCTTCATATATATGATCAGGTTCTCTGTTTTCAGTTAAACCTTCAGCATCTTTTATTAAATTATTTTCCTGCTTTACTCTTACCACTACATCCTTATTATTTCTTATACAGGTATTGATAAAAGGAGCATTTATGTAGAGAGAATCAACCACAATCACATCACAATACTGGTGATGATCCCTATTTAGCCGCCGAACAAGCTTTTTAGCTGCAGTTAACTCACCTTCTCCATCCTCAATTCTTTCCATCTTTAAAATTGGAGCAAAACCCTCACCAACATAGGAGGCTGCTATCATTTTCTCATGATATTTTATTGACTTACCCTCATTGTGCTCATATTTATGAGCGTTTTTTCCCAACCTCTCACTTTCCATACTAAAAACATTGCTGCCATCTATTGCTACTACTTTTAAACCATCTATTGTATTTGCATTTAAAGATTTATTATACCTGGCTTTCTGAGTAGTGTCTACTGCTATCTGTCTTAGATCATCCAAATTGGCATGCTTTAAGGCATAGGATATTGTATCTGCAGATGGCAGGTTTGTATTCTCAAAAAACTTATCAAAATCACCATCTTTAATTGCATCTTCCATAGTTTTAAAATTGTGTAATCCAGACATTAAAGAAAAAAGATTAACTAAAATTACAGTTGGTAGTTTAACTGAAGGATGAACTCTTTTATCTTCAATTTGCTCTAATTTTTGAATTAAATCGTAGACTCTGTTACAATATTGATAACAACTTAATGTATGATTTTTAGTTTTCATTTTTCCCCGTCTCCTTTTTTGTGTGTTTTTCTTCTTCAATTAACACTTTCAAAAAAGGGCGGGGATTTCCTTTATTAAAGCCCGAATTATCAATCATCATAAGGTTTTTAATTGGGATAATTGTATGACTAATATTTCTAATATTCTTTATTTTGGCACTACTGCTGAGAATACTGTTTGAACGGTATTCTCCTTATTTTTTAAAAATCATTTGCGAAATCTCTGATTTAGCTGCCTTAACATTCAAAAATAATTTTGAATGTTATATTATCAATGGTAAAACTATTAAATCAAAAAATGCTTATTTTAATAAAAAAATTGCTCGATTACAAAGTATTAGGATGAAACAGTTGGCTACCAGTAAAATTAAAGATACTAGCGAGATAAAACGTTTGCGATTAAAAAGAAGAAATTATATTAAAGATTATCTCCATAAAGCTAGTAGGAAAATAGTTGATTTAGCAGTTGGAAATAAGGTAGCTATTATTGTAATTGAAGATATAAAAAATATTAAGCAAAGCAGCAAGCTTAAGTCTTTTGTCCAAATACCAATTCAGAGATTAGTTGAACTAATTGAATATAAAGCTAAATTAAATGGTATCAAAGTTGTTAAAATTAATGAAAGCTATACTTCTGGCTGTAGTGCACTAGATCTAGAAAAAACAAATAAAAGCAACTATAATAAATCCAGAAGAATTAAAAGAGGTCTCTTTAAAACTAATCAAGGTCTATTAATTAATGCAGATCAGAATGGCAGTCTTAACATTCTTCGCAAATACCTAAAAAATAAATGTATTCTCAGACCTATTAAACAGGCGAGAGATAATGGATATGTGGCCAATCCTTCAAGATTAAGGGTATCCTAATAACTTAGGAAGCGACTTAAAAACCAAACATCTTGTAAACTAACCTAGTAATATAGGTTGAGTTTTAATCTATATGAAGCAGTTAGAATCACCATCCGACGCGAAGCTAGTATCTTTGATGAAAATCTATGATTTAGGTGGTGAGGTTCACTTGGTAATAGATATGAAGCCAATGAATTTTCAAAGGAAGAACAGGAAATATCAAATGCTGCTGAAGTGAATATAGAACTAAAAAATGAACAGGGGAAGTTATTAATTAGGGAAGAGAGAGTGGGTACCTACATAGATTATATAGCGGCAGGGGGAGGCAGTTATCGATTAAAATTCATGGAAGCAGGAGAAGTTAAAACCAAAAGCAGTAAAGATAATTTAAAAACAGCCTATTTAGCCTAATATTATCATTTATGATAATTAGCTGTAAAAAAATAGATATTCCAGTTCTAAAATTTTCTATATCAGCTACTATAAGTGGAGCCAATATCTTGAACTTTATCTCACTTTTGCTTCTTTTTTTTACTCTTTATGCTGTTTATGACCTTTTAAAGGCTTTAGTTTTAATAAATGGAAGGGAGTTTTTAAATTGAACATAGAATTTCATTATTACATGACCTATCTGATAACTGTGAGAGCTGGTTTTAGGCCAGCAGAAGCAGAAATAGTTGCCTATTCCAGCCAATATATCGATGATAATGATTTGATTTATAATATCTCTCAGTATAATAATTTTTATTACAGCAACTATATCTCTCAGACTAAAAATATAACAAAGCCAAAGCGAAATTTATTTAGGATTTATCCAATCTTCCACTTTATTCCCGGGGAGCCGCTGGCTGATTCAGCCCGCCGCAGAGATGGTAAACTTCATCTATTAAATACAACACCGGACAGTAAAAATGCCAGGGATGTACTTAGACTGGGCTTAAAATCAGATAATCTATATAAAATAGGACTGGCAGTACATTCTTTTGCTGATAGCTTTGCTCATCAGAATTTTGTCGGCTACTATGATGAGTGGATTGTCAACCCTTTTTACAACAATTTTTTATCGAACATTAAATATCTATATTCAACAGGTGTTAGGTAATCTAACGACCCGTGGATTCTGTGGTTATTATACCAATTAACATAGTCAAATAGCTCGTATTCCAGCTCTTCAAAGCTGTTGAAGATTCTATCATAAGCGAATTCAGTCTTAACTACTTTGAAGGCTGCTTCTGCAACTGCGTTATCATAAGGGCACCCTTTATTGCTTAAAGAACGCTCAATATCGAAGCTGTCTAAAATATCATCGATAGCTTTATTTTTGAATTCATTACCTCTGTCAGTATGTAAAATATTAATCTGATCCAGTGGTCTTTTAATACTTTTAAAGGCCTCAGTTACTAATTCAGCATTTTTCTTTTTACCTGCTGCATAACCTATAAATTCACGGTTAAAGAGGTCGATTATCAGGCAGATATAGTTCCATTTACCTTTTACATTAACATAGGTTAGATCACTGACAACAACGTCTAGAGCTTCTTCTTTATCAAATTCTCTGTTTACAACATTGGCTATTTTATCTTCATTACAGCTAGGAGAATGAACCTTGTATTGTTTTTTAGTGTAAGTAGAAACAAGATCATATTTTTTCATTATTTTACCTATTCTGCGTTTGGATACCTGATAACCTTTTTTAGCTAATTCTCTTTTGATTTTCCTGGTTCCATAGTGATTTCTGCTTTTTCTGTGAATAGAAATTATTTCACTTTCCAGTTCAATATTAACCTGTTTTTTCTTAGGGGTATAATAGACCATACCCCTTGATATATTGAGTGCTCTGCACATGGCGCTGATACTGTATTTATCCCTGTTTGCCTTGATAACTGCTATTTTCGTCCCATTATCAGCGCCGCTTGCTTTAAAATATCATTCTCCATCTTAAGCTGTTTGTTTTCTTTTTGTAATTTAATTAATTCTTTTTCTTTATCAGATCTATTATCTTTAGCGCTGAATGAACCTGAGTTATTATAGTCTTTTATCCATTTATGAAGTGTGGACCTTGCCATTCCATATTCATTGAGTATTTCAGTTTGATTTTTACCATTATTGGCCAGAGCAACAACTTTTCTTTTGATTTCTTCAGGATATTTTGTAGGCATGATATTTTCCTCCAATTTAGTTTGGTATTATCTTATTATATCATGTCCGAGAAAAAACTGTTTAATTAATTATACCCGATCCAGAGTTTAACTTAGTGGAAGGAATTCAGCAAAAATTGAGCGCGCTCTTTAATCGATCAGTCTATAAAATTGGTCATGCAGCTGCCGGTCACCGTCCGGATATTCCTTACGCTCTCTGGCGGGATCCCCGACTCTGTAAGTCCAATTCTCTGCGGGATAATAAAAAGATATTTTTAAAAGCAGCTGGCAGGATTTTTGAAGAATTAAAAAAATATAAGGATCCGGCAGCCACTGCTGCAGCTATTAATTCTGAAAAAGAAGAACTGTTGGCTGATCTGGCTTCGGTAATCGGCAAAAAATCAGAAGCACCGGAATTATTTAAAATCAATACCAGAAAGAAAAGGCTCAAATGCTGCCGGAATTTAAGTTTAAAGCAAGAATATGGAGGAGAGAAGCTAAAAAATTATGATCCGTCTCTCTGGTTTAACGAAGCGGTTAAAATAAATGCCAGGTTTTTAAAAATTGATCGCAGCTGCGGCTGGCAGCGCCTGGGTCTGGACTACTTTTCAAAGTATTTGAGCATCTTAAAAAGCTGTTACAGCTGGAAAAGTGAAACCTATCAAAAGACTCACTGGTTTAAATTCCAGGAGGCCGTAAAAGAGATGCAGGATCAGATCATAGAGCTCTTGAAGCCGGTGGTATTTGAGAAATTGGAGTTGGCAAATTGGTGATGAAAATTCATGTATTTTTGTAAAAAGCTGCCGGGATTTTTTGTGGCCTCTTCGCTATTTAGTGTGGGCTTTTATTGTTCGTTTATTTAATATAGCTGAATTAATTCATTTTCATATCCAATTATGGTATACTTTTAAAAAAGGCAGTAAATTTCCCTGCCCTGAATGCGGTAAAAAATCAAATATCCATGATACTATAGAAAGAAACTGGAGACATCTTAATTTCTTTCAGTACAGAGCCTACATCCATGCTAAAATGCCGAGAACAAAATGCAGAGACCATGGAGTACTGCAGGTAAAAGCTCCATGGGCTGAACCAGGTTCAGAATTTACAATGCTTTTTTAAGCGTTCATTATGAAAATGATTATATTAATAAAGATTCTATAGTTGAAGTAAGAAAAGGGAGGGCTAGGATGGCCGCATCATCTTTTAATAAAGATTTCACCTTGAATAAAAAGAACAAGGAGAGTAGTTTTACTCCTTGTTCTGATAATTAGTATTTTCTTCCCAGATATCCGATTCTTTTAATTCCCAGGGATCGCCACCATTTTTTTTAAAGATAATGAAATGATGAATCCATGCTTTAAATTCTTCTTCTGTAATAGGTAATTCTTTATAATTAATTCCATTTTGTTGATAGAACAGATAAAGCTCTTCTGAATCAATATTATATTTTTCCTGAAAATCCAATAAAACATTTTTTGAGTGCTCTGGTTCTTCAACAATTTCAAAAATATCTTCTAGATTTATATCCATAGAAACACCTCTTTCACTTACTGTAATCCTATTATATACTAGGAGGTGGGTCTTCTGGTATATTTTTTTAATTATATAGGAAATTTATGCTAATTTATTCTACTGGCGAAGAATATGTCCTAAAATATAGGATTTACTGGTTAAAATCATATCTTCTAACAATATTTTTGGTAATAATAATGTGACAGCAGCAGATATTAAACTATTAAATTCTGCTGTCGAATTTGTTAAAGAACATCTACCTAAGATTAAGGTGAAAATAGTTTTAGCAAAGGATTTTTAGAATGATAACTCTGAATTATTTACTGATTTTTTGGAGTTATATCAGCTTGAATGGAAAAAAGATGATTTAGAACATGATGGTAGATTAATTAATAATGGTGTAAAAATAAAAACAAATAATTTACTCAATCTATTTTGGGGAATCAGAATTAAGCCTGAAATATATTCAAAAAAAGTAATAGATTATTTTTATGACCAATTGGAAATAAAAGATTTAATGAATCCAATTGCCATTGCTGATATTTTAAATAAAGCCATAAAGTTTGAAATTGAAAATAATTTAACTAATAAGAAATCTCTTATTAATAAAGATAGCTTGATGAAAATAGTCGATGAAAAAAATGAATAGTATTAAGTTACTGCTCTCACCATGATTTTAAGATTTTGGTGGGAGTTTTTTGTTTGAGCGCGGCCTGGAGTTTGAATATAAAGCAGAAAGAGCTTATTGTAATGAATGTGGAACTGAAACTTTTTTGCCAACGCAAATTTATAGTTGTATAATAGATATAGGAATAGAATACGGACAACTGGAGTTATTAAGAAAGGGGATAATTTCAATGCCTAAATTTAAAATAGAATGCTTCTGGACTGAAAATCACTCAGGAGAATTTGTAATAGATGCTGTTAACAAAAAAGAAGTAATTGAATATTTAGAATCTAACCCCAAAAGACTAAATTATACATTAACTAATAAAAGTCATTATGATACAATCAAAGAAATTAAAGATTTTACTGTGATTGAAAAAGATGTTGAAAACATTACCGAGGATACGGATATAAGTTTAACAATTAAGGATAGATTATGGATAGAAAATTATAAGCTGGGTCGAGAAAAGGGTAAAAGGAAGATGTGCAAAATATTAGTTAAAGGAAAATTTAATGATACTCCTGATTCTATATTAGAATTAATTGATGAGGTAGATCTAGAAAAAATTGATGAAGTAATTGATATAATTTTAGAAACTGATGGTCCAGAAAAAGTTGAGGAAATCTTGAAAAAATAAACAGGCTTATACAGGTGGTGATTCCATTGCGTAGTTTTGAGGAAAGAATGAAAGATATAGAAGAACATTTTGACAATTTATCTATAGAGGAATTTGAAAAGAATATGTATAATGCCGGGGCTTATAAAATTAAAGCTGCTGAAGAATCAGGTTTTAGACTTTCTTCATCTGAGGAAATTAATCAGGAAACTAATTTAGATTCCTAGTATCTAAAGTCACAGCTAATTCCAATATAACTATCTATTATGGCAGGAGAAGATACCTACCTTTGATGGAGAACCATATGTGCTTCCTGTAAAAGATGCACCACCAGAAATACCAAGAATTATTCTACAAAATAAAAATGAAACTATCAAACTAGAAATAAGTTTTCAACGAGCTACCTTAATAATAACCGGTGATGCTGAGAACAAGTTTGAAATAGCAAATAGCATTTTAGATACCTTATCTGATCTAATATATAATGAGTTTAACTGGAAGCTTAAAAGGCTAGGAAGGTATGCCACCCAAAGAGTTAAATTTTCTGGATCAGCTATTCAATATTTGAAAGATAATTACTTTAAAGAAGAAAGATTTGAGGATGCTGAACAGTTTAATTTACACTGGTTGCAAAAAGAAAAATTTATTGATCAGAATGCAAATCTGTGGACTAAAATTAATACACCAGAAGGAACTGAACGAAAAGAATTTAGGTTGACAGTTGACCTCAATCTAGTTGAAGCGGAGAATAAAGAGCTTTCCTTAGAATTTTGTAATGAATTTTTTCTAAAATCTGTTCAGAAAATAAAAGATCGGTTTAGGGTCACATTGGTTTAAAAGGAGGGGTTAGCTATGGCATTAATTACAACTTTTAATTTAGATGATATGAATAAATCGAATCAGATTAATTCAGACTTGATTATGAATTGTCTATCTGGATTAAATTCTTTTCCTTCCTCTAAGGATTTTGAATATGTAAAAAGCGAAAATAATCTTGCAGAAGATAATTATTATAGTAGAAATATTTCTATTGAATTTATTGAAAAAAATGGAATAGATTTTATAAAGTACTTTAAACATCAGCTGATTGGCTGTTTGGGTCAATTAGACTCATCACTAAGTGGCTATCAGATGGAAGCACTGGAAGTTATTTATCAATTAGAAAATCCTGCTGGGATTTCTAATTATTTAAAAGATAAAGATGAGCTTGATGGGGGGATCGTTTTTCATGTCACCTGATTTAAGCTTTGACTGGGAAAGCTATATTGATTATGCAGAAGAAATTTTTAATACTGGTGATCTGGACTGGAATACAGCAAGCATTTAAACTATATAAAAAAGGATATTGGAGAAACACTTTATAAATTAAGAGATTATAGAAATGATGCCGATTATGCTTCGAAATATCCTAGATCATCTGACCGCGAACCAGATCGTGATTTGGAGTTTGCAGTAATTAATACAAAAGAGGCGTTGGTTAATTTAGAGAAGCTTGTAGTTGGAATGGAAGAGATTTCTTGATATATCTGATAAAACCTAATATCGTGAATTAGATTATTACTCTCACTGGAATTATAAAATTTTGGTGGGATTTTTTTGTTTTTGCGCGAGTGAGTAATTTCATAACTTATGTCAGATTATCAACCACAGAAAACTTTTTGTCCTGAGTGTAGAAAAGATGTTGATTATCAAATTAAAGAGCTGGTTGAGAAAAAGAGGTGCGCGGCCTGGAGTTTGAATATAAAGCAGAAAGAGCTTATTGTAATGAATGTGAGTCTGTAATTTTTATTCCTGAGTTACACGATCAAAATCAAAAAAAATAGATTCAACAAAACTTTGTTGGTTATTTTGAAGGATATAATCATCTTGGGGGAGTGCTGCAAAAATCACCTGGTTTAAATTGCAGAGTGAAATACCACTAATTCCTGTTTCTGTGATTATAGAAACAGTTAAAGATTTTTTTGATATTGAATTTTCATTAAAACTTGATATAAAAGATTTAGAAGATAAGTGCAAGATGATTCTTAAAAGATTTAATAGTGATAAATATAAAGAAAACTATGACTGGTATGATCATTTAAAAGCAATTGAGATCCAGCAGTTTTGAGAAAGATAATTTAGGGTCGAGAAAATTAGGATTAAAAATGTTGGAGAATAATTTATATAAAAAAGCCCTCTAATGAGGGCTTGTATTAACTAATTAGCTAATATTTTTTCTCTTAAAATTCGTTCATTTTCTTTAAAAGAGATGTCATGTTTAATTCTTATATTAGTTGAAGAAGGAGATTTTAATTTTTTGTTTTTGCTTTTTTCCTTATAAATAGCCATTGCATCTTTTAAACTTTTTCTTTTTTTAGCATCCATATTAATCATCTCCTATATTTATTATAATATATTAAAATTTTTGTTTCAACGCAATATATTTCTTTAGCTTTTTCAGTTGTGAATTCGAAATCTTTAAAGGATAAACTTTTAATAGATTTGCAGGAAATAAAAAATAAAACCACTAAGAGGACTCCTCATGAAAAGTATAACTGAAAACCCCAATAATGGTCAAGTAAATTTTGATGATATGATTAATAGGTGAATTGCAACTTGCAATTCACCGCTAAGGAAAATTAATAGATATTATTTGCTAATCACCATAATTTTAAGATATAATATGATATATGGAGAATACGAAGATAGGAGGGGTAGAAAAAATGCCCGAATCTGAAATTTTAGATAGGATTCTAAATCGTATTGATCAATTGGATGATAAGTTTAGCGATAAGTTTAATCATCTTGATCATAGAATTGACAGGTTGGATGAAAGATTTAACGAGGTAGATGACCGACTTGACAAGGTAGATGACCGATTTGACAAGGTGGATGACCGATTTAATAAGGTAGATGACCGATTTAATAAGGTGGATGACCGATTTGACAAGGTGGATGACCGACTTGATATGATTTATGATCAAACTATTCGTTTAACTCTGGGCCAGACCGCTTTAAAAATGGATATTAATGAGATTAAAAGTGTCTACAATTATCTTAATAATGAGGTGGCCAGAAATTCTAAGGATATTTATGTTATGAAAAATGAAAAAAATTAAATATAAGAGGTTAATAATATAGAATTAGGATTCTCACCAGGTATATTCGAATTTATGATATGATCCCCTTATGGTAGACAGATTAAATGAAAAAAATCTGTTTATCATAAAGGGGATTTTTTTTATGCAACATAGTTTGAAATTATGTTACTTTCATAGTTTTTTATTGCATTAATGTAACAAATATATTACATTAATTATATAAGAACTTTAATGAAAGGGTGATCATAATGTTAAATTATGAGGAAATTGCAAAAAGGTTAAAAGAAGCCCGTCAGGACATGAATTATTCACAGCAGAAAGTAGCCGATTTAATTGGCAAAAAAAGAAATCAAATATCATATTATGAAACAGGTGCCAGAAAAATTAATTTATCTTTGTTAAACAAATTCTCTAATCTATATGAAAAAAGTATTGAATACTTCATTGGAGAAAGAAAAGAAGAAGAGCAATTAGAAATAGCCCACCGATCAACTAATATTAAACAGGAGGATCTTGAGAAAATTGAATGGGCAAAAAATTTCGTAAATAACTTATATGAATAAAAGATATTAATATAACTAAAGAGGCTAAAAAATACGGATATTCAACAGAATTATACTCTAAAGTAAAAACTGATGAAGATATAATTGTAGAATCTGACTATGCTGAATTAGCTGAAGCAGCACTTGAAAAAAATAAGATTTCAGAGAGTAGATATAATGAGTACCTAATTGAAGGCGGTTATGGCTACCTGGTATTTGGAGATGACGAGGATGAGTCATGATAAATTGGTTTTCTAGCTAACTTTGTCGAATTCATTGCATTAAAGTGGAAAGTACATTATAATATAGATAGCTATTAACAGGGAGTAATTTATTTTATTGGGAGTTGAGTTTAACATGATTGAATTTTTATTAAAATTATATAAAAAGCCGCGTTTAATAATTATTGACCTTATTTTTGTTAATCTGGCAGTACTATTTTCCTTTATCCTCCGCTTTGATGAAAGCTGGATGAGATATTTTAGAATTGAATATCTATTGGCTATTACTGTTATTTCATTTTTTGTTCTGTATTTTTCATCACTCTATAACAAGATGTGGCAGTATGCCAGCATGTCAGAGCTTTATTCCATCTTTAAATCCACTATAGCAATCAACACCTTATTTGTAATCTATATTTACTTTTTTAGAGTTGGCTTTCCCCGCAGCATTATTGCCATTAATTTAATGACTGATATTTTTTTGCTGGGTGGAATGCGCTTTGGCTTAAGATTATTAAAGGATTATTTAAACCGCAATCAGAATAAAAAATCAAAAAGTAGAGTTTTAATTATCGGTGCTGGAGATGCAGCAGAAATGATTACGAGAGAGATTCAAAAACATCCTGAAATCGGTAAAAAAATAATTGGTCTGGTAGATGATGATTCCAATAAGCAGTCCTTAGAGATTCACGGGAATAAGGTTTTGGGTAAGAGTGAGAAAATACCGCAGCTGATTGAAGAATATTCTGTAGATGAAGTGATCATTGCAGTTCCTTCGGCTGAGGGTAAGACAATTAAAAGATTTTATGAACTGAGCAATAAAAAAGATGTAAAGGTAGAGATTGTACCTGGGGTTTATGAGATTTTAAAAGGAGATGTTTCTTTAAATCAGATCCGTGAGGTCAAAGTAGAAGACCTTCTGCGCCGGGATCAGGTTGATTTAATATCTGATGAAATCTCTGCGTATCTGGAAGAAAAAACTATTTTAGTCAGTGGTGGAGGCGGTTCAATTGGTTCAGAAATCTGCCGACAGGTAGCAAAGTTTAACCCCAAAAAGATTATTATTTTAGATATTAATGAAAACACCACCTACTTTTTAGAAAGAGATTTAAAAAATAAATATCCAGATTTAGACTTAGTATCTATCATTGGCAGCATCAGAGATAAAAATAAGCTGCAGAAGGTTTTTAGGGAATATTCTCCAGATGTGGTTTTCCATGCAGCAGCTCATAAACATGTACCCTTAATGGAGACCAGCCCGGAAGAGGCGGTGAAGAATAATATCTTAGGAACCAGAAATTTAGCTGAAACTGCGGCTGAATTTGAAATAGATCGCTTTGTTTTGATTTCAACAGATAAAGCAGTAAACCCTACTAATGTGATGGGCGCCTCCAAAAGAGCAGCCGAAATGGTTGTCCAGACTATAAGTAAGAAGTCTCAGACTAAATTTATGGCAGTCCGCTTTGGAAATGTTTTAGGCAGTCAGGGAAGTGTAATTCCTCTATTTAAAAAGCAGATTGCTCATGGTGGTCCTCTGACAGTTACCCATAAGGATATAACCCGCTACTTTATGACAATTCCTGAGGCCTCACAGCTTGTTATTCAGGCAGGTGCCTTAGGTAAGGGAGGAGAGGTCTTTGTCCTTGATATGGGTGAGCCGGTTAAAATTATGGAGCTGGCAGAAGATTTAATTGCTCTTTCTGGTTTTACTCCCTATGAGGACATAGATATCGATGTAATTGGACTCCGCCCTGGAGAAAAGCTTTACGAAGAGCTTTTATGTGATACCGAAGATAATATTGCCACAGAACACAGGCGGATCTTTATCAATAACCTGGGGGCTGTAGACCAGGAATTTTTAAATAAACACCTTCAGCGCCTGACAGAACTTGCAGAAAAATCTGACAGCAGGGATATAGTTGCAGCACTGGTAGATTTGGTAGATACTTATCAGCCGAGGCGAGATAATGTTAAAAAGATTGATTTTAAGCAGGATAAAAAGAGTTCTTAGTTCTATGTACAGCTGCGGGTACTTAGTGATAGAATGAAAGTCTGCTCGCAAACCTCGTGGGCTTGCCCCGAGGAGGGTCAATTGTGTATAATTTTGTCGAAATATTAAGGTAATGCTGAAGAATATTTAGAAACTCATTTAGAAGTATTATTTGCTAATTACTAGCAAAATACGATATAATATGAGTATTGGCCAGAGTGAATTAGATATGAAAATTGATAAGCTTAAGAATTCAAAGCTAGAAAAAAGCGAGGAAAATATCAACAGTATGTAAAGATGCTTAAATATTAATGAATAAATATCAAATTAAAACATCAAGAGCAGTTCTCCTCTTTTTTGCAGAGGCTGCTCTTTTTTTAATTCTGAAGATCTGGCAGTTAAATGATTCCTGGTCCGGTTAGAAATTGAAGTTGATAAAATCAAAATATCTTGACATATTTTAATAACAATTATAGTATTAATATAGTAAAGTAGTTTCCCGAGAGCAGCAGAAAACTTTGAAATAGAGAATACTAAATAATTTTAGAAATAAATTAACAGAAGGAGAATTTTGCTATGGAAATTTCAGCACAGGGAAGATATGCTCTCAGAGCCCTGGTCGATCTGGCAGTAAATGCTAATGACTCTGCCCTTCCTTTAAGAGAAATCTCTGAGAGACAGAATATCTCAGAAAGATATTTAGAACAGATATTTGCCAGACTAAAAAAGGCAAATTTAATAAAAAGTGTGCGCGGAGCTCATGGTGGCTATTTACTGACCCGGTCTCCAGAAGAAATAACTGTTAAAGATATCATGCAGGTAATAGAGGGCAGGCTGGCTCCGGAGGCTGAAGCAGAAAAACATTCGGAAGAAGAGCTTTATCAGCAGATGGCTCAGGAACTCTGGACTAAAATGGAATCAAATCTATTTCAGCTGCTGGAATCAATCACGCTGGCAGATTTAAAACAAAGAACTTTAGAACTTAAAAAAGAAAATAATGAAGGCTATATGTACTATATTTAAAATAATACCGCTTTAATTAAAGCAGAAGCTTAACAGGCTTCTCTTTTTTTATGCTCATTTATGTTCACCTACCGGGTACGCGAACATAAATGAACATTTTTTTTGAGTAATTTGTAAAATATCTTACATTTTTATTGACATAGGTCTAAATATCCTGTATTATTATTTTTAAGTTAATACCGAATGAATTGATAGGGATTTTCATATTTAAAATTGAGAGGGTGAGATGAATGAGTGAGGCAGTGTTTAGAATACCTGAGACAATCAGGGAAGACACAGGAAAGTTCAAAGAAAATTTAAAGCAGTTTTTAGCAGGCGATTTATCGGCTGAACGGTTTAAAGGTTATCGGGTGCCGATGGGAATCTACGGTCAGCGGGGTGACTTTGAAGCTGAAAAATATATGGTCAGAGTTAGAATTCCCGGAGGATTTTTGACAGAGGAACAGTTTAAGCTGCTGGCCGAGTTGAGTAGAGAGTATGGTGCCGGCTACCTGCATTTTACCACCAGACAGGATATTCAGCTGCATCAGATTGAGATAGATGACAGTGCAGAAGTTTTAGATAAACTTTTAGAGGCAGGATTAAGTCCTCGTGGTGGTGGAGGTAATACGGTCCGCAATATAATGAACTCCCCTGCAGCTGGTGTCGATCCGACAGGTAGATTTGATACAACTGCTCACTGTCTGGCCTTAAGTGAATATTTACTGGCAGATCGTTCTTCCTTTAATCTGCCTCGAAAGTACAAAATTGCATTTTCGGTCAGCCATCAGGATCAGGGTCTGGCAACAATCAATGACTTAGGTTTTATTGCTGCTCTTCAGGATGGACGCCGTGGTTTTAAAGTTTATGCAGCCGGGGGAATGGGTAATGAGCCGGCAGTGGCCTTTAAGCTGCTTGATTTTGTGGCAGAAAATGAAATTTTTGCTGTGGCAGAGGCAATTAAAAGATTATTTGACCGTTATGGTGACCGCAGCAACAGACATCAGGCGCGTCTGCGTTTTGTTCGCCGCCGCTTTGGAGAAGATAAATTTAAAGAATTATTTTTGGAATATTTTAATGAAGTTAAGGCAGAAGCTGAGGCCGGTGAACTGAAATTTACTGACCTTGACTATTATAAAAATAAAATTGAATCCGGAAAAGCAGCAGATGTTCTGAATCTAAATCCACTCAATGGAGATCTGAAGTATCAGGAAGTTATGGAATTAATTCAGCTGCTGCAGAAATATAATCTTAGTGTTAGAACTACCAATAAACAGGGATTACTTTTAAGAGGGGTTAAAAAGTCAGAGCTTAAAGCTTTAAAAGAAGATTTAGCAGCAGTCAATCAGAGTTTGCTTGATTCGGAGGCATTATCAGCTGTTGCCTGTAAGGGAGCTTCCACCTGTCGACTGGGACTCTGTCATTCACCAAATCTGGCAGAGGCAATCAGAGAAAATCTCCTGGAAATTGAACAGCAGAAACGCGAATCTTTACCTCAGATATATATCAGCGGCTGCCCTAATTCCTGTGGTCAGCATCACATCGGAAAAATTGGCTTTGAAGGGAAGGCCAGAAGAGAAAATGGCAGGTTAATTCCCTATTATTCACTTCTGCTGGGAGCCGAAGTGAGCGAAGAAAATACACAATATGCCGAAAAAGTTATTGATTTACCGGCCAAAAGAATACCTTCTTTTTTAGTTGAGCTGGCAGAAAAACTGGCAGCAGCAGAAGATTATAGTCTGGAGCGGTTTAATGACTATCTGGAAACTGGAGGCCGGGAAGAAATTATTCAGCTTGCTCAAAAATACACAGAAATTCCTGCCTACAGTACAGAACCTGATTTTTATCAGGACTGGGGTCAAAATGAGGACTTTTCTCTGGCTGGACGCGGACCGGGAGAATGTGGAACCGGGGTGCTGGAGATTGTGCGATTGGACCTTGATCAGGCTAAAGCTGCCTATGAGCAGGGAATTGCAGAGGAGGACAGTGACAGCCTCTATCAGGCAATTATTGCAGCTGCGCGTTCACTCTTAATAGTCCGCGGTGTTGATACAGAAAAGGATCGAGTAATAATTAAAGAGTTTAAAAAGAAATTTATTGCAGAAGACTGGGTTGCCGAAGCAAGAGAGGAACTGCTGGAACAGGCCCTTGATTATCGACTGGGTGATCAGGAAGAATTATTAAGCTTAAGTTGGGAGATTAAAGACTTGATTGAACGATTAGAAGATCTTTTCAATTCTTTAAATTCAAGTCTGGAATTTACAATTGAAAAAGTGACTGCAGTTGAAAATGCTGGGGGTCAAGATTCGGCAGCAGCAGATTCTGCTTCTAAAAATAGCGAAGATGATAAAGCAGCTGCAGCAGAGACAGAACAGTACAGGCGCAAGGATTTAAGAGGAGTCCAGTGTCCTATTAATTTTGTTAAGGCTAAACTCTTCCTGGAGCCGCTGCCGGCAGGAGAGATTGTCGACTTTTACTTAGATGAAGGTGAGCCGATTAAAAATGTGCCCCGCAGTCTGGAAAATGAGGATCATAAGATTCTCAAAAATGAAAAACAGCCGAAAGGCCATTATCTGCTGCGGGTTAAAAAAGCGGAGGACAATTAAGCAGGCAGCAGCTGTTACTGACAGTTAAATTGAGGGCAGTAAGTGAAAATGTATTGACTGCAGCTTGATTTCAAAAGAATTGCAGGAGGAGTGAGAAGATGAGTAGAGACTATCAATTTGAAACAAAGGTTTTATTAACTAAAAGTAAGGACGAAAAAGGGGCTGTTTCTCCCCCAATTTATCAGACAAATGCTTTTGAGTATGAGACAGCCGAAGAACTGGAAAAAGTATTTAAGGGTCAGGCTCAGGGCTATAACTACACCCGGGTCAGCAATCCGACCAATAATCAATTTGAAGAAAAGATGAAAGAACTGGAAAATGGAGTTGGTGCCCTGGGCACAGCTTCTGGAATGGCAGCTATCGCAACTGCGGTGCTGGGACTGGTGGAAGCTGGAGATGAAATCATTGCTGGCAACAGCCTTTTTGGTGGAACCTACAATTTTTTCAAAAAAGACTTAAAACAGTGGGGGATTAAATGCAGCTTTGTGGAGACAACTGAACTGGAAGAGTACAGGCAGGCGATTACTCCAAAGACTAAATTGATCTACATAGAAACAGTGGGTAATCCCAAACTGGATATTCCGGATATTAAAAAGCTGGCTGAACTGGCCCATGAGCACGGTCTGCCCCTGATCCTGGATAATACTTTGATGACTCCCTATCTTTTTCTGGCAAAGGACTATGGAGTTGATATTGTTCTGCATTCTACTTCTAAATTCATCAATGGCAGCTCCAATTCTATCGGGGGTGTGATAATAGATACCGGTAATTTTAACTGGGCGGAAAGTGATAATCCCCTGCTGGCCGAATACCTTAAATTCGGTCCTTTTGCCTATCTGGCTAAATTGAGGCAGGATATTTTTCGGAATCTGGGTCCGGTGGCAAGTCCTTTTAATTCCTTTCTCAATAATCTGGGGGTAGAGACTCTGCCCTTAAGAATGGAAAAACACTGCAGTAATGCTCTGGAGCTGGCTAAGTTTTTAGAGTCAGCAGCTGGAGTGAAAAGGGTAAATTATCCGGGACTTAAATCAAGTCCCTATCACAAGCTGGCAGCAGAGCAGTTTGACAATCGATTTGGTGGACTTTTGACTTTTGAGGTAGAGAATAAAAAACAGGCATTTAAATTAATCAATAAGCTGGAGCTGGCCCGGAATCTTTCCAACTTGGGAGATCTGAGGACCCTGGTTGTCCATCCGGAGTCAACTATTTATCACAGTTTGAGTCAGGCTGAACAGCAGCAGCTGGGAGTTAATCCGGCGCTGATCAGAGTTTCGGTTGGAATCGAGAGCCCGGACGATATTATTCGGGATTTTAAAGAAGCACTGGCAGCACTTTAAGTGGAGGCAGCAAAATGGAGAAAAAAATTATAGAAACAGATCTTCTGGTCATTGGTGGTGGAGCTGCCGGCTGTTATGCTGCAGTTACCGCCCGGAGAGAGGATCCCAAACTGGATGTTACAGTTATTGAAAAAGCACATATCGAAAGAAGCGGCTGTCTGGCGGCAGGGATTAATGCAATCAATGCCTACTTAAATCCTGGTGAAACTCCGGAATCATATCTTCATTATGTTAAAAACGACAGTTATGGACTGGTCCGTGATGATCTGGTTTATTCTATCGGGCGGGGGCTAAATAAGGTGACCCGGGAGGTGGAAGACTGGGGCTTAAAGATTTTAAAAGATGAGGATGGAAATTATTTAAAGCGCAGTTCCCGCA
>Ga0182234_10189_pt1 | contig 21913 bp, 19 predicted proteins | sample hydfratesGB_TM_A_FD_145595 | JGI IMG/M metagenome (GOLD analysis project Ga0182234, IMG submission 145595) | Subsurface microbial communities from deep shales in Ohio, USA - hydraulic fracturing test GB_TM_A | ecosystem: Environmental > Aquatic > Deep subsurface > Shale gas/oil reservoir >...
TGTTAAATTCTTGTATACTATTATACATAAAGAAAACTCCTTTCGTTTTGGTTTTTGGTCTATATTAATCATATCATGAAAGGGGTTTTCTTTTTATATTTTTTTCCTACACTATCTTTACGCTATGCTTAGGCTATACAATAAGCTCTTTTAGGATTTTCTCAAATTCCTTTTTTTCTTTTACTTTATTTATCCTATCTCTTATTTTAGCTGCATTTTCCATGCCTTTTATATACCAACCGGTATGTTTTCTCATTTCCAGTATAGCTCTTCTTCTACCTTTATATTTCTCTATAAGTTCAAAATGCCTTAGTATCATATGGAGCTTTTCTTTACTGGTTACTTCAATTTCTTCATTATTATATATATTAGACAGTGATTTTATCAGCCAAGGATTTCCAAGAATGCCTCTTGCCAACATTATTCCATCGCATCCTGTTTTCTTTTCCATCCCCTTAGCATCTTCTACAGTAAATATATCCCCGTTTCCAATTACCGGTATATTCAAGTTTTCTTTTACTTCTTTTATTACATCCCAGTCGGCTTTGCCACTGTAAAATTGCTGTCTATGTCTACCGTGGACAGTTAATGCATCTGCACCTGCTTCTTGAATTATTTTACCTACCTTTACAGCATTTATACTATCTTCATCCCATCCCGCTCTAATCTTTGCCGTTACTGGTTTGTTAGCAACTCTTTTAATCTTGTATACTATTTCTCCAATCAGGTCAGGATTTTTCATGAGGGCACTACCATCTCCATTTTTAACTATTTTAGGTGCCGGACATCCTAAATTTAAATCTATTAGGTCAATTCTTTCATTATTATTTATATACTTTTCTATTACTTCTACAAAAATATCCGGTTCCGATCCAAAAAGTTGTATTCCCATCGGTCTATTTTTATCTTCTATATTCATTAGTTCTTTTGTTTTTGTATCATTATAATATAGCCCTTTAGCACTAATCATTTCTGTAAATAAAAGACCAGCTCCCATTTCACTACATATTGTTCTGAAAGCTGTATCTGTTATTCCTGCCATTGGGGCTACAAAAATATTATTTTTTAGTTGTAGGGTACCTATGTTCATTTTTAACTCCAATCTATTTCGTAATCTTTCCAATCAATAATTATTTCTTCGGATTTATGTTTCCCAACTAGTTTTCCTTCTTTATTAATTCTTATGTTTTCTAATTCTTTAACAGTTTTTCTATTTCTTTTGTTTACTTTTATATTAGTGTCTTTAGACTTTAAATAAGTGGTGCATGTTTTTGCAATATTTTCTAGGTTGTCTTTTATTAAATTGTCAAAATTTAGTTCTATAGTATTTAAAATTTTACCTATTAGTATTTCTCTACTTATATCTTTGTTGTAGTATAACCTAAAACTAAGAATTATACTTTTATCATTATTTTTTAAAGATTTGTAACTATCAATTTCTGCTGCAAATTCATTCCCTAAAATTATCTTTTCCCAAATATATTCTACTTCTTCAAAATTCTCATTTGCAACTTCAATGATCGAAGCAGCTCCAAGACAGTTTATTAGGGACTCTATGAAGTCTTTATTAAAGTTATTTCTATCCAACTTTAAAATAAGGCTCATTAAAACTTTATTTTTAAAGTTTTTTAAGTCCTTATCCAGATAAGTATTTCCTTCTATATCATCTTCTGAAAGTACAAGCATACCTTTTGGGCAGTCTTGCGATATGTTTCTACATTTAGCTCCTGTTGACTCTATACTTTCAAATTGCAAAAATACTCTTCCCATAAATTTAGTATTAAGTTCTTTTTCAATTAATTCGTATTCGTACATTCCATCACCTTATTTTCTGATATGAATAATACTACAAAATTTACTATTAGTCAATTATATAGAAATAATGAAAAGATAATGTAATTACTTTATAATTGACAGTTGTTATATCAAATAATATACTTATAATTGAACCCAATTGATAATCATTTTTGAAATTTAAATAAAATATAAAAAAGGAGTCGATGTTATGGCGATTATATTAGCAAACGATGCGATGGATCAAGATGCAGCAAAAGCTCTAAAAGAAAGAGGACACGATTTAATAGAACATCATTACGAAATTGATGAGCTAAAAGAAAAGATTAAAGAAGTAGATATAATCATAGTTCGATCTGCTACTAAAATCAGAGAAGAATTAATTGATGAAGCTTCAAAAGGCGGAAAGTTAAAGTTAATCATCAGAGCTGGAGTCGGACTGGACAATATCGATGTAGACTATGCTAAAAGCAAGGGAATAAAAGTCAGAAACACTCCTAATTCCAGCAGCAGAGCTGTAGCTGAGCTTGCAATTGGCCAAATGATTAGTTTGGCAAGGTACACCTACATAGCAAATGTTACCATGAGAGACGGGCAGTGGAATAAAAAGCAGTATAAAGGTAGTGAGCTACTAGATAAAAAATTAGGATTAATTGGCTTTGGAAGAATTGCTAAAGAAACAGCTCATTTAGGAGAACTTTTGGGAATGAAGATTTTATACACTAATAGAAGCGGACCTAAAGACGGATACGACAATTACCAATATAAAGAAATGGATGACCTTTTAAAAGAATCAGACTTTATTTCTTTACATGTACCATTCAACAAAGAGCAAGGTGCAGTGATAAGTGAAGATGAGTTTAAAAAAATGAAAGATGGAGTTTTCTTAGTAAACTGTGCTAGAGGTGGTGTAGTAGATGAAGCTGCTTTACTAGAAGCTTTAGAATCAGGAAAAGTTGCTGCAGCTGCAGTAGATGTTTTCGAAGAAGAACCAACACCTAACGAAAAACTTTACACCCATCCTAAAGTCGCTTTAACTCCACACATTGGCGGTTCTACTAAAGAAGCCCAAGCAAGAATAGGTGATGAAATAGTTTCAACTGTAGATGAATTGTTTTAACAATATAAAATAAAGGAGGAATTAAATATGCACAAAAAATTATTTATTCCAGGACCAACTGAAGTAAGAGATGATGTTTTAGAAAAAATGTCTACACCTATGATAGGTCATAGAAGTAAGGATGCATCAGTACTTCAAAGGAACATCAGCGAAAAAATGATGAAACTTCTTTATACTGATAATCAGGTACTACTATCAACTTCATCAGGAAGTGGCTTTATGGAAGCAGCTATAAGATCCTGTACAAAGAAAAGAGCAGCAGTTTTTTCTGTAGGAGCTTTCGGAAAAAGATGGTACGATATGGCTGTAGCAAACGGAGTACCAGCTGATTTATTTGAAGTAGAATGGGGAAAACATACAACACCAGAAATGGTAGATGAAGCTTTATCAACAGGAAAGTACGACTTAGTTACTGTTACCCACAATGAAACTTCTACAGGAATTATGAACCCAGTTGGAGAAATCGGAGAAGTTGTAAAGAAATATCCTGATGTAGTATTTTGCATAGATACTGTAAGTTCAGCGGCAGGAGCAAAAATCGAAGTAGATAAATGGGGAGTAGATATTTGTGTTACTTCTACTCAAAAAGCTTTAGCTTTACCTCCTGGTTTAGCTATCTGTACTATTTCTGAGAAAGCAGTTAAAAGAGCAGAAACTGTTGAAAACAGAGGTTTTTACTTGGATATACTGAAAGTATATAAGTACATCGGTAAAAAAGACCATCAGTATCCTTCCACTCCAAACTTATCACTTATGTTTGCTTTAGATTATCAACTTGATAAAATAATGGAAGAAGGAATCGAAAATAGATTTAATAGACATAAAGAAATGGCTAATTACGTAAGAACTTGGGCAAAGAAAAACTTTGAATTATTTGCAGAAGAAGAATTTGCTTCTAATACAGTAACTGCCGTTAAAAATACTAAAGGTATAAGTGTAAAAGACCTAAATGCTAAGTTAGCCGAAAGAGGATTTACAATCTCCAACGGTTACGGCGACTTAAAAGAAAAGACCTTTAGAATAGCACATATGGGCGATATTACATTAGATGAAGTTAAAGAGTTAATTGAAAATATAGACGATATTTTAGGTCTATAAAATTTACAGGAGGAGATTATATGGCAAAAGTTAAACCCTTTAAAGGTATTAGACCTAAGGAAGACATTGTCGAAAAGGTAGCCAGCCTACCTTACGATGTAATGAATAGAGAAGAAGCAAAAAAAATGGCTGAAGGAAATGATAAATCTTTCCTTCATGTAGTCAGATCTGAAATAGATTTAGATGATTCAGTAGATGCTCATGATAAAGTAGTTTACGAGACAGCTAGAAAAAATTTAGAAAAATTTATTGAAGAAGGAACTCTAAAACAGGACGAAAAAGATAAGTACTATATATACAGACAGATTATGTTTGGTAGGGTTCAGACTGGTCTAGTTGCTTGTACTTCAATAGATGATTATGAAAACAACATTATTAAAAAGCACGAATTCACAAGACCGGAAAAGGAACAAGATAGGATCAACAACTTTGATTACTGTGATGCAAATACTGCACCGATTTTCCTATCCTACAGAAAAAATGATAGGTTAAATAACATCATTCATGAATGGATTAAGTTCAACAAACCAGTTTACGATTTTACTTCAGAAGATGATGTAACTCACATAGTATGGGTTGTAGATAAGGATGATATTGTTGAAGAAATTTCAGAAATCTTCAAGGATGTCGATTATCTCTACATAGCAGATGGTCATCATAGAACTGCATCTTCATATAAAGTTGGATTAAAGAGAAGAAAAGAAAATCCAGACTATACCGGAGAAGAAGAATTTAATTATTTTATGTCTGTAATTTTTCCAGACGAAGATTTATTCATCATGGACTACAATAGAGTTGTTGATGATTTAAACGGACATGAAACAGAAGACTTCTTTAATAAAATTAGAGAAAAATTCCAAGTAGAAGAATGTAAGGGCGAAGAGCCTTTCAGACCTACTGAAAAAAACACTTTTGGAATGTATCTTGACAGTAAATGGTACAAACTGACAGCTAAAAAAGGAACTTTCGATGCTGATGATCCTGTAAAAAGTCTTGATGCTTCTATATTACAGGACAATCTGTTAAGACCAGTTCTAGGTGTAGAAGATCCTAGAACAAGTGAAAAAATAGACTTTGTAGGTGGTATAAGGGGTCTTGAAGAACTGGAAAGAAGAGTAGAAAAAGGCATGAAAGTGGCATTTTCTATGTATCCAGTTACAATTGAAGATTTAATGAAGGTTGCAGATTCAGGAGAAGTTATGCCTCCAAAATCAACATGGTTCGAACCTAAACTCAGAAGCGGACTATTTGTACACAAACTTTCATAAGGTCCAAAAAAATAAAAGAGTAAGGAAATTTCCTTACTCTTTTTTATTTACTTACTTTTGAGAAATTTTAAGTTGAATATTATGTCATTACCTTTTGTTTCAGCCCATATTCTTCCACCGTTTATTTCTACGATTTCTTTGCTAATTGCCAGTCCTAATCCTGTGCTTTTGCCTTCCTGTCTTGACTCATCCTTTATATACATTCTTTCAAATATACGATCTAGATCCTCTGGATCAAACTTATCTTTAATTTTATTCTTAAATCTAATATATACATACCCTTCTTTTGAGTCTGTTTCCATAAGAAAATACCCAGGTTTTTTTGCATATTTTACAGCGTTCATTATGAGGTTTTCAAAAAGTCTAACCATTAAAATAGGATCTGCATAAATTTCTAGTTTTTCATTTTTTATATTAGTTTTTAAATCCAATTTGTTAAACTTTATTATATAAGCATATTCTTCTTTTATTTGGTTTATGAGTAAATTAACATCTATATGCTGTTTTTCTACTATCATCTTTTCACTAGTTACCTTTGAGTATTCAAAAAGTCTCTCTGTAAGTTCTTTTAACTGCATAGCTTTATTGTAAGAAACCTCAGCATATTCTTTGATTTCGTCTCTACTTTCATTTTTACTATCTTTTATCAAATTAAGATATCCTATGATAGATGTGAGAGGACTTCTAAGATCGTGGGACATATTTGTTACTAATTCCCTTTTCGACATTTCTACCTTTTCTTCATATTCATTTCTTTCTTTTAATGAGTATGCCATGTAGTTAATGTTGCCAGCAAGAGATGTTAATTCGTCGTTTCCCTTTAAATCTATAAATGTATCTAAGTTTCCTCCAGATATTTCATCGACTTTTTCAGATATTTCGTTTATATAATCGATCCTTTTATTTGCAAGTTTAAAAAATACCACTATAAAAAACAAAACTGAAAGAATAATTACAAGCATAGCTATGATTTCTTTTTCAAAATCATTAGATTGATATCTTCCTTCTACAAATACTATATGTTTTCTACCGCTAAAATCTAATGTATCGTAAAAAAGAAAGTCTCTTGATTCTAGGTTTTGTATTCCTCCATTGAAAATAATGGACCCATTTTCATCAGCAATACTAAGATGATAAAGATTATTTACTTTTATTCTACTCTCTAAAGTGTTATTGGAGGAGTTTATAGGTAGAGCATCTCTGTTTCCTTCTATATTTTCAACCACATTCTCCAGATAATTCTTAGCTTTTTCTCTTTCATCTAAGAATTTTTCTTCTCTAAATTCATTGTATAAGTTTTCAGAAAGATAAAACAAAGATATTCCTAAGGTGAAGCTAAGTATTAGAGCTATAATAAACATACCTAGAAATTCAGTTTTCAAACTTTTTTCTAATTTAATTTTTTTCAACCTTGTAGCCAACTCCCCAAATAGTCTTTATGTACTTAGGATTCTTATAATCATCTCCAAGCTTTTCTCTTAACTTTCTTATATGTACTGTCACTGTATTATCAGTAACAAAAAATTCATCCTGCCATACTCTGTTGTATATTTTTTCTATGCTGAAAACTTTACCTTTATTTTCTGCTAAAAGTCTTAATATTTCAAATTCTGTTTTTGTTAAGTGTACTTCTCTATCTTCGATAAAAACCTGGTGATTATCCTTGTCTATTGTAAGATTTTCTATCTGGATCTTGTTAGTATCTTCCTTCTCCTGTATATTGTCGAATACTCTAACCCTTCTTATATTTGCCTTGACTCTTGCAATTAGTTCAAGGGGATTAAATGGTTTTGTAATATAGTCATCTCCACCAGCTGAAAGTCCGGTAATTTTATCTTGGTCTTCTGTTTTTGCCGTAAGAAATATTATAGGCATTTTGTGCTTTTCTCTGATTTTCATACAGGTTTCTGTACCGTTCATTTGAGGCATCATAATATCAAGAATTATCAAGTCAATTTTGTTATTATCTGTGATTTTTATGGCTTCTTCACCATTTTCTGCCGTAAAAACATTATAATTCTCGTTTTTTAGGTATATTTTTATCATATTTCTGATATCTTTATCGTCGTCTACTATCAATATATTTTCTTTACTCATAAAGTCCTCTCTTTCTAAGTATAATATATAACAAAATATTATATATTTACTTAATAAATAATAAAAAATTTATGAATATATAAAAAAGTCTTGGAATTTCACCAAGACTTTTTTTTATGCTTCTGCTATTATTTCATTAAACTGTTCGGCATCTAAGGTTTCTTTTTCAAGTAAAGCTTCAGCAACCTTGTGTAATTTATCCATGTTTTCTTTAAGTAGCGTTTCAGCCTTGTAGTACGCTTTATCTATGATAGATCTCATTTCATTATCTATTTTTGCAGCTACTTCTTCAGAATAGTTTTTACTCTTTGAGAAATCTCTTCCCAAGAATACTTCATCTTCATCACTACCATATGTCATTGGTCCTAGTTCATCACTCATTCCGTAGTGAGTTACCATTCCTCTAGCTATCTTTGTAGCTCTTTGGATATCATTGGATGCTCCTGTACTGATATCATCAAGCACAAGTTTCTCTGCAACTCTCCCGCCTAATAAGTGTACTAGGGTTTCTTCCATTTCTGTTTTAGATTTATAGTATTTATCTTCCTTAGGTAGTATCATAGTGAATCCACCTGCTCTACCTCTAGGAATAATTGATATCATATGCACTGGATCTGTGTTTGGAAGCATTGTAGCAACTAAAGCATGTCCTGCCTCGTGATAAGCTGTCAGCCTCTTCTCTTTTTCACTTATTACCTTACTTTTCTTTTCTGGACCAGCTATTACCTTAGTTATTGATTCTTCAATGACTTCCATTGGTATTTTTTCTAAATCGTTTCTAGCAGCTAATAATGCAGCTTCGTTTAGTAAATTTTCCAAGTCTGCTGGTGTAAACCCTGGAGTTCTCCTAGCAATGATTTCCAAATCTACATCTTCTTCTAAAGGCTTATTCTTTGCATGAACTTTTAAAATAGCCTGTCTTCCGTTTATATCCGGAATTCCTATGTGAACCTGTCTGTCAAATCTACCAGGTCTAAGTATAGCAGGGTCTAAAATGTCTGGCCTATTCGTAGCAGCTATCATTATGATTCCTTCGTTAGCTCCAAACCCATCCATTTCTACAAGTAACTGATTTAAAGTTTGCTCTCTTTCATCATGTCCGCCACCTAATCCAGCTCCTCTTTTTCTACCTACTGCATCTATTTCGTCTATAAATATTATACAAGGTGCATTTTTCTTTGCCTGTTCAAATAAATCTCTTACCCTAGATGCTCCAACACCAACAAACATCTCAACAAAATCGGAACCACTTATACTAAAAAATGGTACTCCTGCTTCTCCAGCCACAGCTTTTGATAAGTAAGTTTTTCCTGTTCCTGGAGGTCCCACCATTAGTACTCCTTTAGGTATTCTCGCTCCAAGTTTAGTAAATTTCTTGTGATCTTTTAAGAAATCAACTATTTCAGTCATTTCTTCCTTTTCTTCATCTAGTCCTGCTACCTGATCGAAGGTAATCCTCTTCTTAGGATCGTCTTCGTGAAGTTTAGCTTTGCTTTTTCCGAAGGACATTACTTTTCCTCCGCCTCCACCTTGGGATTGGTTCATAAATACAAACCAGAAAATAGCAAATAAAGCTATCATACCTATAGTAGGTAGCAATTGTATATAAAATGGTGTTTCCGGAACGGGTTGACCTTCCATTGTTACTACTCCTGCTTCTACATCCGCTGCCAAATACCTGTTGTAGATATCCGAAAGCATAACTATATTAGGCACATAGGATTTAAATTGTGTACCGTCCTTAAGGGTTCCTTCCACATGATTTTCTATAAAGTTTATGCTGCTTATATTTTTGTTCTGAAGCTGTACTATTAGTTCCGAAAATGATATTTCTTTAGGTTCAACTCCAGTATTAGACATTAAACTAACTATCAGTAGTATAACTATAAAAATAGCTATATACAGACCGATACCTTTTGCGAATTTCTTCATTTAGTCCTCCTCGCTAAATTATATGTGATTATTATGTTATTTACTTTCTCACTAATTTTTTATTGTAACACAATAATTATTTGCTTTCAATAATTATTTGCTTTCAATAATTATTGGTATACTTCCTCTTTCAATACAAAAATATGAGGTACATTTCTATATTTTTCTGCATAGTCAAGGCCATATCCTACAACAAAATCATCTTTAATTTCAAATCCAACGTATTTTGTGTCTACATCTGTTTTTCTTCCTGTTGGTTTATCTAGCAGAGTACATATTTCTATAGAATTTGGATCTCTTGATTCTAAGTTATCTAATAAATATGCCAAAGTAAGTCCTGAATCTACTATATCTTCAACTATAAGTACATCTTTACCTTCTATGCTATCATCCAGGTCTTTAATAATCTTTACAACCCCTGATGATTTAGTTGAATTCCCATAACTTGATACTGCCATAAAGTCTATTGCTAAAGGTAATTTAATCTCTTTTATCAAGTCAGAAACGAACATTATCGCACCTTTTAAAACGCAAATCACTACGAGATCTTTTCCCTTGTAATCTTCTGTTATCATTTTACCTAATTCTATTACTTTATCTTTAATTTCTTGCTCGCTTATCATTACTTCTTTTGTTATTTTTTCTAGATTCATTCTATACCTCCACTATTTCAATTTCTATTATTTTTGATGTTTTTCCAGTTATTCTATATTTGTGATTCATCCTATAACCTGCAATCCATATTATATTTTCATCATCACAAATCAAAGGTATTTCATCCCTTAATCTTACAGGTATTTTTTCATCTATAAAGTAATCTTTAACTTTTTTGTTTCCTTTCATACCTAAGGGTTGAAATTTATCTCCACTTTTTCTGTTTCTAGCCTTTAACTGTCCCTGTATTTTTTCTGAATCTATAAGGATTGACTTTTTGTTATAATTTATCTTATTGTTACCATGTTTAGATATTTTTATACCTTTATTTATTTCTTCGATATAATTTAAGCCTACTTCTAAATTATACATATAATTCTTAATTTTATCTTTATTTCTTATAATTAGTTTTTCGTAGGATACTTCTCCAATTATATTATCTCCTAAATCCACAGTCTTACCTGTTTGTTTTTTGCCTACAAATCTATCTAGATAATCTATATGCTTTCGTTCTACATCTACTTTATTACCCTTTATTATTTCAATGGAATTTCTGAGTATTCTACTTCTTATTCCTTTTGGAAATTCCAATAATTTATCAATATTTAAAATAATTTTTTCTTGATCCCTTGATACAAGGCATCCTTTAAAGTCTAATTCGACCTGTTCTTTTATTATATTATAATCGTCTTTCATATTTTCAGACATTCTAAAAAGAGTATCTTGTAAATTTTTATTGAAGTTTTTTTCTATGTAGGGTATTAGTTCCAGACGTATTTTATTTCTTCCGTAGATTGGTTGTTCGTTTGTTTTGTCTATACAATATTCTAAATTGTTTTTATTTAGATACTTTAATATTTCTTCCTTGTCAATATTAAGTATGGGTCTTATTATATTCTCCTGCTTATAATCCATACCTGTGAGTCCCTCTATCCCGGTGCCTCGGATAACTCTTTGAAGAAGAGTTTCAGCCTGGTCATTTTTATTGTGAGCTGTAGCTATTAAACCTCCTCCAAGTTCCTCCAGAATTTCATTAAAAAAGCCGTATCTAATTTCTCTTCCAGCTTCTTCTTCGGTTATTTTTTTCTCTTTTGCTAATATAGAAGCATTTTGCCTTTTTATATATAGTTTTATACCTTTGTCTTCACACAACTGTCTTACAAAATCTTCGTCCTTATATGCATCATCACCTCTGTATAGGTGATTAATATGGGACGCATAAATTTGAAAGTCCAAGGAATTTTGAATTTTAATCAAAGCATGTAGAAGCATAACAGAATCCGGTCCACCGGATAATCCGATTAATATGTTGTCTTTTTCTTTTATTAGGTTGTATTTTTTTATGTTATTTTCTACCTTTTGTATAGTCTTACTCATTTTTCACTTCCTGAATTTTTATTCTAACATTAATCTTTAATATTTACAATGAGTATATATTAACAAAAATGCAGATGTTATTCTGCATTTTTATATATGTTTTCTTCTGTTATTATATAATCCATTTTTACATCATAATCATCATAAGGAATCTCTTCAAGCACCTGGTATTCATAAGCTATCGCCATGTTTTTAGAGTATTTTCTTGTTTTTGCTAGATATCTATCGTAATATCCTTTACCAAAACCTATTCTGTTCATATTTTTATCAAAAGCTAGCCCGGGAACTATAGTCAAATCAATATCTTCTTCCTGTACTGCTGTGATTTTGTCTTTTTTTGGCTCAAGATATCCATAACTGCTTACTTCTAAATCTTCTTCTATATTTTTTAGAAGGGTAGGTATAATTTCATAGGTATCTTTAACAGTATAGGGCACTACTACTTTTTTACCCATATCTATTGCTTTATCAATAAGGTCAAAGGTGTAAACTTCATTGTCGAAGCTTAAGAAAACCATAAGGTATTTTGACTTTTTAAATTCTTCGGTATTTATGACTTTTTCAATTATTGTTTTGCTTTTGCGATTTACTTCATGTTCTGACATACTTTTTCTTCGCTTTGACATTATATTCCTTACTTCTTTTTTATCCATAAGCACCTCAATTAATTTTATAGTAAAAATTACCTTCATTTATGTATAGAGTTAGATCATCTGCATATTCAATGTATCTAAATCCATTTTCATATAATATGTTTGATGTCTCACCTTTATGTACAACTATTACTTCACTATCATTACTAAAAGCCTGTTCCATTAACTTCACAAATCCATTGTATTCATTTTGGTTTAAATTTTCAATAGGATTGTCCATATTTATTACTATTTTTTTGTTGTTTTCTAAAGATAATTTTTTTATATCCTCAATACTATCTAATATACTACCATCTACAATCATTAATTTGTAATAGATTAAGTTTCTTTGGTTATTTTCGTAGCTTTCTTTACTCTCATCTAAATACATATTCTCATCTATAAATTCTAATTTATTATTATATGTCTCAGGGACTGTTTTATATTTATCTACATACATAGATTTTTCTATTTCATTATCCTCATTGTTTTTTTCTGGATAAAGAAGTTTTAAATCATCTAAGTAAATGCTGCCTGAGTCCTTCATATCGTCATAGATTTCTGCAATATATATATTTTGAAGCTTTATAGGGTACTTAATTTTTGATGGTATTTTTGCTGTTACTTCTTTCCAACCTGTCCAATTTACTTTTTCAGCAAAATCAATCTTATGCATGTTCCCGTCAGCATCAATTATTCTAGTTCTCAGCCAGTGGTTTTTCCCATCACCAAAGACACTTAAATTAAGGGCTGTAGGTTCTCCGGGAAGTTCAAGACCATCTTCAGCGAAATTCACAAAGGCAATTGCTTGGTCTCCATCTACCATACTTGTGAAGTCATAATTTAGTTTTAGAGAACTGCTTCCTTCCACTGATTCTGATTCTAATACCATATTTCCTCCTGAACCTTCGGGATACTCTTCATATCTTAAGTTTTCTAAATCTTCAAATCCGAAAAAAGTTTCTTCTTCATATCCAACTACAATTGGTATTTTTATATAGGCCTCATTGAATCTACCCTCAATATACCCCGAGCCGCTTACATCGGAAGAAACAAAATATTTTCCATCTATTTCACCTAAATTTCTATCATAAGACCATTCTATATCTTCAACATTAAGATCTATGGCAAATCCTTTTTCTCCTATGCCTTTTAATTGGTCAAATTTAAATTTTTCGTTTTTACCAATACTTATACTTTCAGTTTCCATCTTTAGTTCATAAGGACCTTCTATAATTTTAACCCATAGAGTTTCTTCTCTTTTATTTTGTTTAATTAACCCATTTCTTTTAGCTAGTTCTTCGTCTACAATTCCATCTTTAGCTAGTTTCTCGATAATAGTCAAGTCTTCATACCTTTTTGTAGTTTTTAATGTATCATATGTTACTGCAACTAGATCGTATCTTTTTAGATTATTTAATTCTCCTGACAAGTTTTGGGAAATACCTGTGAATTCACCCAATCTTTCTGCATTATTATAAGCATAGTTTGATTCATATCCTAGAGCTCTTAAGTAAAATGTTAATAGTTGGGTTTTAGTAACAGAATCTTTTGCCCCAAAAATATTTTCCTCTGGTGCAGTACCTAAGGTTATACCTCTGTTATAGGCTGTAGCCACGTAAGGTTTCGCCCAATCTGATACATCTATAAAAGGGTTATCTTCAGGGGCTTCAGTTTCCCAACCTAATGCTGATACTACCATCTTCATGGCTTCCTGCCTATTCATGCTTCCTTCAAGGTTTGGAGAAAATTCCTTTGCACTTACTCCGCTAAATAATCCTAAATCGTAAAGAGCTTTACTCATTTTCAGGTATTTATCTCCATCATTGTCCAGAGGGTCGTCATCGTTCTCTAATTCTCCGTATTTAATTTTTATTTCAGCTTTGCCAGCTTCTTCAAATATTATACTCTCTTCTATAATATTACTTTTTAAATCTGATGAAACTTTTAGAGTTTCTTTATCTATTTCTACAGGAATGCTATCTTTATTATATCCAGTCACGTTTATTTTAAATTTTTGATTAGGAAAATAGTACCTGTCCTCTAATTTGCTTTTTATAAATTCCACATCTTTATCTGTCTTATCGTAATTTGAAAATACTCCTAGACCAGACACTATACCTCTTTCTCTTCCGTCTGAAGGGTTATTTAAAACTACTACAGAATCATATCTCTCCGATGCTAGGGTAGTCGACCCACCACCATCTAGGTTTACTGCCTCGTAGCCTCCTATTTCTATTATAAAGTCTGCCAGATCTTCTTGAGTAAAGCCAACAGAATTTGCGCTTCTTCCATCTACAGCTACAAAATACATCTCATCTCTTTCTTCATTTATAGCGACTGCTGACCTAGGTTGTCTGCCGGATACCATACTATTAGTTTTATGTAAATTTCCTTCTTTCAAGAGATAGTTCACTGTCCCTATGCCCCAGTTCATATCATTTAAGTCAAAGTTATATTCCAATTCAACTCTAGTTCCTATTTCTAATATATCGATAATTTTTTCTTTGTTTTCTCCATTAGTAACTATAACATATCCTGTTTCTTCTGGAATATCAAAAGGCTCTCCACTTTCCCTTATTTCTCTTACCCTTCCTTGAAATACCAAAACTTCTAAAAGCTTGTTGTCTTTGTATTTGCCTATAGATTTTTCTCCCCAGTTTCCATTTAAAATAACTACTTCATCAACAAAAGTACCCATTTTATTTACTGCAGCAATTTGAATAGTCTCTCCATTTTCAGTTTTTAAATTTATCATATCTTCCAATACATCTATTAAATAATCATTTCCTCTTTTTATCAAAGTAGGATATTCGTAGTCTCTGTTGTTTGGTGATGAAATTAAATCATTTCTATTGAACAATGCACCAACTGGATATGAAGGGTAACTTGGATTATAAAAATCTCCATTAATTCCGGCAACTGCTCCACTATCTAAGATTAATTGAGATAAGACTTTCTTATCTTTTATTCCTTCTTTGTTATATATTGGTCTAATTTCATTATAGTTATCTAAGGTTATTTTAAGAATATTAATTTGTACCTTTCCCTTATCTGTATATCTTTCTATTGTTTGGTGAAACACACCTTTATTTACATAATCGTCTTCTATTTCTTCATAAATAGTAGTTATATCTCCGTAAGCAAAAGTACTTGTTATCATTAGTGTAATTATTAGAATAGTTAATACTTTTCTCATCATTTTCGTCTCCTTTCACCAAAGCTCAACTTTATCAGAATTTTTAATAGCTGTTATAATTCTTTCCCTACCATCAGGTATATCTTTGTAGATATCCTTCATTAAATTCTTGATTTCTTCTCTTTTAGTTTCTTTGTCCAGCGGACATGGACTTTTAAATACCGGGATATTACTTCTTTCTACCTCATTTATAATCTGCTTTTCTTTTAGATAGATAAATGGTTTAATAGAGTAAATTTCCTTTCTGGTTAGGTATGTAACCGGTTTAAAAGTCTTCAATCTCCCCTCGAAAAACATGCTCATAAATAAGGTCTCTACTAAATCATCAGCATGGTGTCCCATTGCCAATCTGTTGTATCCAAGTTCATTTAGTCTTATATTTATAGCACCCTTCCTCATCTTCGAACACAGAGCACAGGGGTTTTTCTCTTCTCTTTCTTCAAATACTATTTTACTGATGTTTGTATTAATAATTTCGTAGTTTATATCATTTTCTTTATAGTAATCCTCTAATTTATCTATTCCTTGAGTTTCAAACCCTAAATCCACTGTTACTGCTAAAAGTTCAAACTTGCAGGGACTAAAGGTTTGAAACCTCCTCAAAGCTTCCAGCAAAAGCATACTGTCCTTGCCTCCGGATACTCCTACCGCTACTCTATCCCCTTCTTCTATCATATTATGCTCTTCTATTGCTTTTCTCATTGCTCCTAAAATTCTTTTCATAAGTCACCTCGTAATGAATTGTGTATTGTAATTATAACATTAAAAAGAATACAAGCAATTAAATATATATTAAGTTTAATTAATTGGTTTAAAATTGTTATGTTTTATTATATAATTATAGTAGTTTTTATTAAGGAGAAGTTATGTCAGAAATTTCAAACTTTATAGGAAAAGAACTATCCGTCCTAATTTTATCTATAATGCCAATATCTGAACTTAGAGGAGCTATACCCTATGGAATCTCAATAGGATTAAGTCCATATAATACTTTTGTTATAAGTGTAATAGGTAATATACTACCTGTGCCTTTTTTACTGAAACTTTACCGTCCAATCATTAGATGGATAGCTAGATCGACTTTTTTAAGAAGACCTGCTTCAATGATAGTAGATAAGGTAGATAGAAGTTCACAAAAAGTTCGAAAATACGAGTTGTGGGGACTTTTTCTTTTAGTAGCAATTCCTCTTCCTACTACAGGAGTATGGACTGCCTCTGCTGTAGCTTCATTTTTGAAGTTAAGTTATAGAAAATCAATATTTTTTATATCTTTAGGGGTATTAGCAGCTGGAATTATAGTTCTTTCAATATTTTTAGGTATTTCAATTTTATAAAGATAATCTTGCATAAAATTTAATTTATGTAATTGACAGTCATTATTAATTATGGTATAGTAGTCTAGATAAATACCTTATCAAGAGTGGTTGAGGGACGGGCCCTATGAAACCCAGCAGCCGGTATAAACACGGTGCTAATTCCCGCGGTATATCCGAAAGATGAGGCCCTTATGAAATTGACCTCTTCTTTTGAAGAGTTTTTTTTATTTTTGTATAGATATACATCCAAAGGAGGATAATAATGAAAAAATGGTTTTTTACATCTGAATCCGTTACAGAAGGTCATCCAGATAAGCTGTGTGATCAAATATCCGACGGTATTTTAGATGCAATTTTAGAAAAGGATCCTAATGGAAGAGTGGCATGTGAAACTTCTGTGACTACGGGACTTGTCCTGGTATCTGGAGAAATTTCTACAGAATGCTACGTAGACATTCCTAAGGTGGTTAGGGAAACTGTAAAAAAAATAGGATACACAAGAGCTAAATACGGCTTTGATGGTGAAACCTGTGCCGTACTTACTACTATAGATGAACAATCTAAGGACATTGCCTTAGGAGTAGACCAATCAAAAGAGTATAAGGGAAACGGAAGTGATTCCTACGACAAGACAGGAGCTGGCGACCAGGGTATAATGTTTGGTTTCGCATGCGATGAAACAGAAGAGCTTATGCCTCTACCTATTTCCCTAGCTCACAAACTTGCAAGAAGACTTGCTGAAGTTAGAAAAAACAAGACTTTAGGTTATCTTCGTCCTGATGGTAAAACACAGGTAACTGTTGAATACCATGACGATAAGCCTGCTAGAATAGATACTGTAGTAATATCTACTCAGCACAGCCCTAAAATAACTTACGACATACTTGAAAAAGACATTAAGGAAGAAGTAATAAATAAAATTATTCCTGCAGAACTACTAGACGAAAACACAAAATATCACATTAATCCTACTGGAAGATTTGTAATAGGTGGTCCACAGGGAGATGCAGGATTAACTGGTAGAAAAATAATCGTAGATACCTACGGTGGATATTCAAGACACGGAGGAGGAGCTTTTTCAGGAAAAGATCCTACAAAAGTAGATAGGTCAGCAGCCTATGCTGCCAGATATGTAGCTAAAAATATTGTAGCTGCTGGAATCGCTAAGAAATGCGAAGTTCAACTGGCATATGCTATAGGAGTTGCCCATCCCGTATCTATAATGGTTGATACCTTTGGTACCGGAAAAATCGATGAGGATAAAATATCTCAATTGATAAACAAACATTTTGACTTAAGACCTGCTGCTATTATAGATAATCTTCAGCTGAAAAGACCTATATACAAGCAAATTGCAGCTTACGGTCATTTTGGAAGACTAGATTTGGATTTACCTTGGGAGAAAACAGACAAAGCTGAAATTTTAAAAGAAGAAGCCTTTAAATAACTCTTTATTTATTTAGGACTATCTACTATAATAGTATTAGAGGTGTTCTTAATGGCAAAAAAAAGAAAAAAGAAAAAAAAGGTTCGGAATTTTCCAAGTATATTTACTATTCTATTTATAGGATTTTTAATATACGTAGCTGTGACTGTTAAAAACCAATACGGTCTTCTTACGAAGTTAAGAAATGAAAAAGAGGATATACAACAAGAAAAAACAGTTTTAGCTGCTGAAGTGGACTCTTTGAGTCAAGATTTGGAAATGCTGGATGATCCAGATAAATTTCTTGAAGTAATTGAAAAAATTGCCAGAGAAGAATACAAAATGGTTAAACCTTACGAAACTATGTATATAGATAAAAATAAAAACGAAAATAAATTTATAAAAGGAATAGGAGACGAAAATTAATTCGTCCCCTTTTTTATTGTTTAGTTATTATTTACCCAATTTACTATCGTGTCCTCATCCGGGATAGGTGGTAGAGTACTGGATTTATTTTCCTCGTCATAAAGCTTTACCGAAGGAAATGTTGAAATATTATACTCTTCAATCAAAGCTTCCTGCTCTTTTGAATCAACCCACACAACTCTTGTAGAATCTGCAAGCATTACTGCAGCATTAAGAAATGCTTTTTTCATTTCTTCACTATCTTCATTAGTTGAATAGAAAAGCACCAGTAATTTTCCTTCTTCATCTAAATACTCCTGGAAGTTTTCATTAGTTCCTTCATAAGGACCATTTTTCCTTTGGTCTTCATACTTATATTCTTGAATTAAACCAAATTCTTTAGCTTTTTCTTCATTTACTACTCCATCTATAGCTAATTCTTCTATGATAGTAAGAGCTTTATCTTCCTTAGTTGCCAGCAAAGTATCATATGTAACTGCAACTAGATCATATCTTTTCAAGTTCTCTTTTTGCCCGGATAAATTATCAGAAATACCGGTAATTTGACCTAATCTTTCAGCATTGTCGTAAGCATAAGTGGATTCATAACCTAATGCTCTTAAATAAAATGTAAGGAGTTGTATCTTCGTAACGGGATCTTCTGCCCCAAAAATATTTTGTTCCGGTACTGTGCCTAATGCTATACCTTCCATATATGCTCTTGCTACATATGGCTTTGCCCAATCTGCTACATCTACAAAAGGGTTATCTTCTTCATCTGCCGGCTCCCATCCCAGTGCTGATACTATCATCTTCATTGCTTCCTGACGATTCATACTACCTTCGAGATTTGGTGAGTATTCCGAAGTACTAACACCGCTAAAAAGTCCTAAATCGTATAAAGTTTTACCCATGTCGTAGTATTTATCAATATCAATCTCTTCTGTTTCACCTTCAGGTTCCTCTGCTTCTTCCCCTTCTCCAGGACTTTCTTCATTTTCTTGAGGTTCTTCTTCATTTATTTCAGGTGTTTCACTTTCTTCCTGGTCTGGCTCTTCCACTTCAGGAGTTTCTTGTGAGTTAGAGCATCCTGCAAGAGAAAAAATTATAATAAGCACCAATATTATCGATGAAAATTTCTTCATTTTATCACCTACCTGATTTATTGTTTTAATTATATCATTATTTCAAGATTTACTACAGCCAATCAACTTTTACTTTATTCCTTGGTGCAGTCTTTATATATTTAACATCTGGATACCCTATTATTAGAGGACTTACTACTTCTTCGTAATCCTTAATGCCTAAGAAATCCCTGATTTCTTTACTTTTAGAAAAAGCAGTCATAAAGTAGCCAATATAGCATGTACCTAGTCCTAAAGTATATGCCATTAATTCCATTCTTGATAAGGCTATACCTAGCTCCATTTGAGGGGTAGGTTTTAACCTAGTGTCTCCTTTTACTATAATAAGTGTGTCTCCTTTAAAGAACAACCTATCCTCTCCCTCTTGAAATTCTTCATACATCTTTTCCCAAGCCTTATAGTATCTATCTAATGTGCTTTTATTGTAGTTATATCCCTTATCATTGCCCTTTTTTATGTCCTGACTGATTTCATAAAGCTTGTTTATTGCCATTTCCCTAAGTTCAGGAAGTTTGTCCTTTACTATTGTATAGGATATATGCTGTCTATTTCCTCCAGTAGGAGAATATCTTCCCGCTTCTATTATTTTTTCTATTTTTTCCTTTTCTACTTCTTTGTTTTTATAGCTTCTTATACTTCTTCTAAATTTCATAAAGTTTAAAAAGTTTTCTTCATTAATTTCAAATTTTTCCGGATTATACTTATCAACCTCGTCTATATCATAGTGGTCTATTTCTATAGCATCCACTGGACATAAAGCTATACAGTGTCCGCAGTAAATACATTTTTCTTTTACCATTTGAGCTTTTCCTTCATTCATTTCGATATTATCCTGCAAACAGTGGGATACGCAATTTTCACAACCTATACATATTTCTTTATTAACCCTTATCATCAAATCTCCTCCTAATTCTCTTTAAATTCTAATCTTATAGTTATATAATATAATAAATTCATAATAACATAAAGAAATTTAGGTGATGAAATGAAAAAAGCTTTGATTATTATAATACTAATTTTAGGTGTAATCCTATTTAATGGAGTCGTAGCCAATGATTTTGATGGTTTTAATATAAGTGACTTGGACTTTAACCCACAGTATATATTTGATAATCCAAACTCTCAAGAACCAAAGGTGAATTTTTATATAAATAATGAATATAGAGCTTTGGATTACAGTATAACTTGGAACTATAAGAATTATTTTGGGAAATATATTGAAAACAAATCCAGTTTTTCAAAAAACTCTCAAAATCCTATTCTGACTAAAAATGATGAACTATCCTTATTGTGCGACCTGGATTTTGATGAAGTAAACTACAATATTTATAAAGAGGATACTCTTATTTCTAGTGGAGATACTTTTGAAGATGCGGTTGATGAAATTTTGGAAGAAGGAAAATATCAGGTCGAAATAGAAGGATTATGGGAAGAAAAAGATGATAATGATTACCACGGAAGCATTACAAGTACTGCAATTTTAGACTTTGACTTAGAACCTATTGTTAGTTTGAATTCCGAAAATATTCCTCCAGGAAATGTGCTTTTTATATATGTAGATAATGTAGAGGATAATGAAAATATAGAAATAGAAACCAATGCTCCAGTTGGTAGTATATCTAAAGGTATCTCAGGAAGCCGTCATACCTTTATTTTACCAATGGATATTTGGGCTCAGGAAGGAAAATATAACATTAATTTAGAAGTAAGTAGTAATGATGATAGTGACATTACTACCATAGAAAAATCATTTAATATTGTTTCCAAAGATTTTCCCACTCAGTATCTATATATTTCCCAGGAAATATCCGACACCACCAGAAATGATGAAGCCTACGAAGAGTTTGGTGAATATGTACAAAAAGCTAGAAGCAAAATATCTACGAAAAAACTTTGGAGAGGAAAGTTTGAAATTCCAGTAAAAGAAGATTACGTTCTTACTACAGACTACGGGGAAATAAGGTATGTTAACGACGAAATTACTTCTTCCAGACATTCGGGGCTAGATTTAGCTGCTCCAGAAGGTACTCCCGTTTACTCCTGCACCAGCGGAGAGATTGTATTAGCTAAAAATATGATTTTAACAGGTAATACTATAGTAATAGATCACGGCTTAGGTCTTTTTACCAGCTACTACCATCTTAGTTCTATGGATGTAGAAGAAGGAAATTTCGTTGAAAAAGGAGACTTTGTAGGAGAAATAGGTTCTACCGGTTTCTCTACAGGACCGCACCTTCATTGGTCTATCAGCGTATTAAATACCTACGTTAATACTCATCAATTCATAGAAGGGGCTGTCGGTAAATAGCTCCTCAGAAAATCGGCATAACAAATAAAGTTATGCTGATTTTTTTATACAAAAAAGAAAAAAGATGGCTAAAAAAAGCCATCTTTCCTCCGTTATATGATAAAATATAACTACAATGAATAATACATATTATACAGAATAT
>Ga0182234_10193_pt1 | contig 21357 bp, 14 predicted proteins | sample hydfratesGB_TM_A_FD_145595 | JGI IMG/M metagenome (GOLD analysis project Ga0182234, IMG submission 145595) | Subsurface microbial communities from deep shales in Ohio, USA - hydraulic fracturing test GB_TM_A | ecosystem: Environmental > Aquatic > Deep subsurface > Shale gas/oil reservoir >...
GAAATCCAATTATTCAACATGAATATATGGGAGCAGATGTTGCAGGTAAAGACATTTTAATAGTCGATGATATGATAGCATCTGGTGGATCTGTTTTTGATATTGCCAAAGAATTAAAAAATAAAAACGCAAGAAATGTTTATGTAGCTGTTTCATTCACTTTCTTTACTAATGGTATTGAAAAAATGGATGAATACTATGAAAATGGTTATATCACAAAATTATTTTCGACCAATCTTACTTATGTTCCACAAAAATTCAAAGATGCTGACTGGTTTGAAGAAGTAGATATGTCTAAATTAATTTCTCTACTTATTGATACTGTAAATTATGATGACTCTGTAAGTCCAATTTTAGATGCAACAAATAAGATTAAAAATATTCTTGGAGAATAAATGGTGATTAATATGAATAAATATCCTTCTGATAATAAAAAACTTATGAAAAAAATAGAAAATCAAATCAAAAATAATGCATTTGGGGCGTTTTTTGGATTAATTGTCGGAGATACTCTGGGAGCTGCTGTTGAATTTAAAACCAGAGATACATTTGAAAAATTGACTGATATGAGGGCGGGTGGTCCTCATGATCTAGATGCTGGTTATTGGACTGATGATAGTTCAATGGCACTCTGTCTTGCAGAAAGTTTAACAGAAAAGGGTTTTAATTTAGATGATCAGCTGCAGAGGTATAGCAGCTGGTATCGAAATGGATATTTAAGTTCAACCGGAAACTGTTTTGATATCGGTAATAATACAGCAAATTCTCTTGAACATTATGAAAAAAATAAAGAACTTCCACCAAAAAGAGAAATGGCAGCTGGTAATGGTTCTTTAATGAGATTAGCTCCAGTACCAATTTATTTTAGGAATGATTTTAAAGAAGCTGTTGAATATTCTGGGGAAAGTTCTTTAACAACTCATAATAATCAGATGGCTATAGATAGTTGTAAATATTTAGGAGCCTTAATCCAACAGTTTATTAATGCAAGAATTAAAATGGACGCTTTTAAAATTAAAGTTATCAAAGAAACAGCGTTAGATTTAAATTTAACAAATAAAGTTATTGAATCAATAACTGGATCTTTTGAAAAAAATAGAGATGAAATTAAGTCTGATGGTTTTGTAATACATACTTTAGAAGCCAGTCTCTGGTCATTTTTAAATACGGATTCCTTTGAGCAGGCAGTATTATTAGCTGCTAATCTTGGTGATGATGCAGATACTACAGCAGCAGTCACTGGACAGCTTGCAGGAGCCTATTATGGCTTTAGTTCAATTCCAGAGAAATGGCTTAATAAATTAGCTGATTATTCATTACTTAAAGATATTGCTGAAAAATTATATAACAGCTAAAACTAAACTCCCGAATTAATTCGGGAGTTTAGTTTTTTAATAATTAATTTTTTTTGCATATTTAGAACCTAAATAAGGTATTAGAATAATTTGAGCAGAAATTAAGCCTATATTATCCTTTTGCTGATCAATAGCCAATACTAACAAAAAATGCTCTATAAAACCATATCCAATTAAACCAACTATAATACCTGCTAAATAGATAAATATGTTTAGTAAAAACCATAAATATTTAGGCATCCTATAACGATATTTTTTAAACCATTTGCTTAAATTATAAGCCCCCCAAAAAGATGAAAGTGCTATATAAGCAAAAATTAAAGCTGTAAAGAAAATAGCTATTTTTGAAAAAGAAAGTAAAAAAGCAAAGATAATTCCTATAATAAAGCCAATAATTGCAATAAGAGTTGTTTTTCTACCCAAATTTAAATAATAAAGATCCTGATTATACATCATTTTTTTCACACCTCAAATCTAACTATTTTTATCAATTATAGAACTAATGTATTTAAAAATCAAATTTAATGTTGTTTTCTTGATATATTCAGTCAGATATATTATTATATCATATAGAATAAGAATTGTTTTAAAAATAATATTTTAATTAAAAAAGATGGGGTGAGTTTTATTTATTTTTTTCTTTAAGTAGTTGATTAATAAATTGTCTTGCTGAACGACCTGAAAGTCCATTATTCCACTTACTCCAATGCAGAGCTTTTCTTTTTAAAACTGCTTCTTTAATTTTTAAATCTGCCTGAGCCGCTAGTTTTTTAACTATAGTCAAATATTCAGCTTGAGATGGATTATTAAACATTAAAGTTAAACCGAATCTTTCAGCCAGCGATAATTTTTCATTTAATATATCATTTTCATGGACTTCAGATTCCCTGTCCTGCCATTTTTCTCTAACCAGATGGCGGCGGTTACTGGTCGCATAAAAAAGAACATTTTTGGGTTTGGATTCTATTCCACCTTCCATTACTGCTTTTAAATATTTATATTCTGTCTCAAATTCTTCAAAGGAAAGATCATCCATAAAAATAATAAAATAAAGACCGCGTTCATTTAAATAATCTAATATCTCAGGCAGTTGCTTTATTTGAGAGCTGTTGATTTCAACTAACCGTAAACCTTTTTTATAATATTTATTTAGCAGAGCTTTAACTGAAGAAGATTTACCAGTTCCACTATCCCCATACAAAAGCACATTATGTGCCTGATAATCATTTAAAAAACTTTCGGTGTTTTCTATTAATTTATTTTTTTCTTTTTGATAGGAGATTAATTGGTTAAAGGTAATAGGATCTGGATTATTAACAGTTTTTAAATTGTTTTCTTGCCAATAAAAAGCCCGGCTTTGATTTAAAATGCCAGCTCCATAATTTTGATAAAATTTAATTAGATTATCTAAATTAGCTTGAGCAGAATTAGAATTAAAGATACCAGCATTAATTTTTTCATTATATTGATCTAAGTCAGAATCAGAAATAATAAAGTCTTCTAGATATCCTCGATTACCTATATCCAGAGCTTTTAATAAATCAGTAAACTTAATTGCAAACAAAGAATTTAAGATTTTAATATCAGTAAGAGCTACCTGATAAAGGCTGTTCTGCTTATTTATTAAATTTTTTTCTGCTTTTAAGCTAAAAATATTCTTTGAGGAAGTAATTCTTTTTTTTAGATAATTGTGCCAGAGATCACCACTTAAACCATGCTCAATACTCAGCTCTAAAAAACTATAAATTAATTCGCTTATTTTAGATTTTTCAGAAATATCTCCTTTTAGATGATTTGACAATTTAAAGATTGTCTGATCATTTCTAATATTTTTAAACAATATAAGATTTTCGACAGATTTCAAAATATTTTTTAATTTATTATTATTCAAGATTGAGTACCTCCCTTTATAATTAAGTTATATCTAATTATATCAGATAAAAAGGGAAATTTACAAAATTTAAAATTTTTTCTAAATATACTTGCAAAAGCTAAATTAATGTATTAAAATGTAAATAACAAGCTTATAAAATATTTTTTTTGCTATTTGCGCAAACGATTGCACAAATTACTTAGAAATGTTTTAAGTTCGAGGGGAGAGATGTTTATGGATAATAGTAAAACTTTACTACAGAAAAAAACCAAAGATAACAGTATTGATTATCATAAATTAAATGCTGTTTTAGATTATGAGGTCAAAGAAAACGAACTAAGATTAAATTTTGAATATGCAAGTCTGGTAATCAGATTTTTGACTGCTGATATTTTTAGAGTGATTATGGCTCATTCAAAACAGGAAATTAGTTACAAGAGTACTCAGGCAGTGACTGAACATGGTTTAAGTTACCAAAATTTTAAACTAAATGAAACAGAATCTGAATTACTTATAAAAACTGATAAACTGCTTCTTAAAATTAGCAAAAAAAAGTTTATACTCAAAGTACTTAATGAAAACGGAGAATTGATTCATGAAGATTATAGTAAATATGCTTTAGGCTGGAAAAAGCAAAAGGTTAGAGCCTGGAAATCATTTAAAGAAAATGAAAGATTTTATGGCTTAGGAGAAAAAACTGGTTGGCTTGATAAAAAGGGAAGACTTTATGAGATGTGGAATCATGATACTTTTTTTCCTCATGTTACTGATACTGATCCTTTATATCAGTCAATTCCATTTTTAATCAGCTTTAATCAGAAAAATAGTTATGGAATATATTTTGATAATTCCTATAGGACTTTCTTTGATCTAGGAAGTGAGGGTCAGGATTATTTTTCTTTCTGGGCTGAAGGTGGAAAATTAGATTATTATTTTTTCAATGGTCCTTCTTTAAAAGAAGTAGTAAGCAAGTATTCACAAATAACAGGAACAATGCCTTTACCACCAAAGTGGTCATTGGGCTATCACCAATCACGCTACAGTTATTATCCACAGGCTGAAGTTGATCAGCTTGTCAAAACATTTCGAGATAAAGAAATACCTTGTGATGCTTTTCATTTCGATATTCACTATATGTATCAGTATAAAATTTATACCTGGGATGAAGATCATTTTCCTGATCCCGAAGCTATGATTTCTAATCTTAAGGCAAATGGAATTAAAACGGTTACAATTATTGATCCTGGTGTAAAAAGAGATCCAGAATATAAACTTTATCAGGAAGGTATGAAAAATGATTATTTCTGCAAATATTTGGATGGTAAAGTATTTATAGATAAGGTTTGGCCGGGAAAATGTGCTTTCCCGGATTTTACTCAATCAAAAGTAAGAAAATGGTGGGCCGGGCTGCAGAAAGATTTTATAGATATTGGTGTTAAAGGTATCTGGAATGATATGAATGAACCTGCTGCTTTTAATAAAACAGATACTATGGATGTTAATGTAATGCATCAAAATGATGGTGATTGTGGCACCCACCGACGTTTTCATAACTTATATGGTTTTTTAGAAGATAAGGCAACTTATGAAGGTTTAAAAGAAAGTCTAGAAAATGAAAGACCTTTTGTTTTAACTAGAGCCGGTTTTGCTGGTATACAGCGCTATTCTGCTGTTTGGACCGGAGATAATAGAAGTATCTGGGATAACCTTAAGCTTGTAATGCCAATGCTGATGAATATGGGTATGTCAGGTATCAGCTTCTGCGGTACTGATGTTGGAGGCTTTACCGGTAACAGTAATGGAGAACTCTTATGCCGCTGGACTCAACTGGGAGCCTTTGTTCCTTTCTTTAGAAATCACTGTGAGAGCAGAGCTATTTCTCAAGAACCATGGTCCTTTGGCAAAAATTATGAACAAATAATTAAAAAATATATTGAATTAAGGTATAAACTAATTACTCATATTTATAATCTTTTTTATCAGGCTTCCCAAAGCGGAATTCCGGTTATGAGACCTTTAATTATGGAATATCCGGATGATAAAGAATGCGAGAATCTTTCAGATCAGTTTATGCTTAGAGATAGTATTATGATAGCTCCTGTTTATCAGCCTGATAAGGATAAGAGAATGCTTTATCTTCCAGCAGGAAAGTGGATAGATTTCTGGACAAAACAAGTTTATGAGGGAGAAAAACATTTAATAGTTGATGCTCCTTTGGATACTATGCCAATTTTCATTAAAGCTGGCAGTATTATTCCCTTAAATAAAAAACTAAATTATATTGGAGAAAAAGAGATTGAATGTCTGGAATTAAATGTTTATTTAAATAAAGCCAACAAGTTTGGAAGTTATAAACTCTATGATGATGATGGTATTTCATTTAATTATGAAAATGGAGACTATAACATTACTGAATTTGAATATGAATATACAGATAATCAGCTAATATTTAATATAAATAGTATAGAAGAAAACTATCAACAGGAATTTAAAAATTATAAGCTGCTTTTTAATAACTTAAATAAGGATCCTCTAAATATCTATGTTGATGGTAATGAAATAAGTGACTTTGATTACTTTGATAATACACTGGAATTGACAGTTCCAGTTGTTATAAATAAAATTACCATTGAATTAAATTAAGTTACAAAAAATTAAAAGGAGGAATTATTAATGAGAAAATCAATTATTACTATTTCAATTTTAGTTTTAGCGTTAAGTTTAATCTTTTCTGTAGGTGCTGCTGCTCAGCAGGATCTTGATAAAAAAGAAGTTACAGAAAAAATAACACTTAACTTTTGGGAAGCTGATGAAGAAAGAATTGATAATGAAATCTTAGATCCACTGATTAAAAAATTTGAAAACAAATATCCTAATATTACTGTAGAAAGAACTCATGCTGGTAGTGTTGAAGATTTAAGGCAGAACACTCAGACTGCATATATGGGTGGTCAGGGACCAGATGTAGTATTAAGTCCTTTTGACCATGTTGGCCCATTTTCAATTATGGGACTTGCTCAACCATTAGATGAGTTAATTAGTCAAGATATGAAAGACAAATATATTGATGCTGCTCTTCCTGGAATGAGTCTAAATGGAAAAATTTATGGTGTCCCAACAACTATGGGTAACCATCTAATGTTAATGTACAATAAAAATATTGTGGATGAGGCTCCAGAAACAATGTCCGATTTAATTGAAGTTGCTAAGGCAAATACAGTTGATGAAGATGGTGATGGTCTAGTTGACAAATATGGTTTAGCATATAATTTAAATGAGCCATTTTGGTGGGCTGCTTTCCACGGAGGTTTTGGCGGCTGGGTATTTGATGAAGAATATAACCCAAATTTAGATACTGAAGCAACTGTTGATACTTTAGAATTTGTTCATTCACTTAAATTTGAGCATGAAATTGTTCCAAGAGAATCTGATTATGATCTGATGGATAGTTTATTTAAAGAAGGAAGTGCAGCCTTTATCATTAATGGTGACTGGGCAATTGAAGGTTATAAAAATGCTGAAAATGTTGATTTAGGTGTTGCCCCAATTCCTAGATTCGAAAAAACTGGTAAATATGGTCAACCATTGACAAGTGGCAAAGGATTTATTGTAATGTCACAATTACCTGAGCAAAAACAAATTGCTGTTATTAAATTTATTGATTTCATGACAAGTACAGCAGCACAAGAATTATTTGTAGAAAACAATTTTCTTCCAAGTAATGATCAGGCATATGGTTTACCTCAAATTCAAAATGATCCAATTATGAAAGGATCTGCTGAACAGCTGAGGAATGGAAAAGCAATACCTGTAGTTCCTGAAATGAGAGGTATCTGGGATGCTGTTAGACCTGCTTTACAAAGTGTAATGAGTGATGATTTAACACCTGAAGCTGCTGCAGAACAAATGCAAAAAGAAGCAGAAGAAAATATTAAAAGCATGCAGTAAATATTATTTTACTTACAATTAAATAGAGGGGGTATTTGCCCCTCTATTTAAAATTATTTAGGAGGTAATTAAATGAGTCAACCTGATGAAAATTTAAGGTTTACATCAGCCTTATCAAACTTTTCATTAAAAGATTTTTGGAGGGAACACAAATTTTCTTATTTGATGTTACTACCAGCTTTTATAGTAGTTTTATTTGTAGTTATTTATCCTTTTTTCTATAACTTTAGATTGGCTTTTTCTAATTTGAATATGTATAATATGCGCCAGTTTATTCAGAATGGAACATTAGATTATATTGGAATTGATAATTTTATTCAAATAATTAGTGAAAGTTCTTTTTGGATTATTCTATTAAGAACTGTAGTCTGGACTGTTATTAATGTAGTTGCTCATGTTGGCTTTGGTATTTTTTATGCTATTATACTTGATCGTGATTTAATGTTTAAATCAATTTATAGAACTTTACTAGTAATACCATGGGCTATTCCTCAGTATATTGTTGTTTTAATTTGGAAGGGAATGTTTAATTATCGTTATGGAGCAGTAAATTTATTTTTAAGAAGGTTGGGAGTGCCAGGAGTTGCCTGGTTAAGTCAGGCAAATACAGGTTTTTCCGCTGCTTTAATAGTAAATATTTGGCTTGGAATTCCTTTTATGATGATGATTGCTTTAGGTGGCCTGCAGAGTATTGATCCTACTTTTTATGAAGCCGCTGAAATAGATGGAGCTAGTAATTGGCAGCAGGTTAAGCATGTAACTTTACCTTTATTAAAACCAGTAATGCTGCCAGCTGTTATTTTAGGTGTAGTTTGGACATTTAATAATCTAAGGGTTATTTATCTTTTAACTCAAAATACTTTAACAAATAAAATTGATATTTTAGTTACTCATGTCTATCGTTCCGCCTTTGAATTTTATCGTTATGGTTATGCAGCGGCATTTTCTTTAATTATTTTTGTTATTTTATTGGTCTGGGCAATCAGCTTTATTGATTATATTAATGAAGATTAAAAGGAGGTTATTAAATGTCTGTTAAAAATGATCCTACATGGAAAAAAATTGTTTTTCATATAATATTAATTATTTCTGTAATTATAGCAGTTTATCCAGCCTTAAGAGTCTTTGGAACTTCTTTAAGACCTGGTAATTCTTTACATTCAACAAGTCTTGCGATTATACCTGATAATGCTACTTTTGAGGCATACAGAACTTTAATTTTTGATAAAGGGTTTTTGATCTGGCTTAGAAACTCTCTATTAGTAACTTTTTTTACAGTTATCATTGGCGTTTCTTTAGCTTCAACAGCTGGCTATGTTTTTTCTCGCAAAAGATTTCCAGGAAGAAAAGGTGGACTGACTTTCTTTTTGTTAACTCAGATGTTTCCGGCTACAATGCTTTTATTACCAATGTATATTTTATTAGCTCAATTTGGTTTAACGGAACAAACAATAGTAGTGCCTTTTTTAGGAATGGCTAAGGCGCATATTGGTTTGATAATTATGTATTCTTCTACAGCTTTACCACTTTGCGTCTGGCAGATGAAAGGTTATTATGATACTATTCCAGAAAGTCTGGAAGAAGCAGCTTTAGTTGATGGTTTAAATCAGTTTCAGGCTTTTTATATGATAATACTTCCTCTTGCTAAACCCGCTCTGGTAATTACAGCTTTATTTTCGTTTATGACTGCCTGGAATGAGTATATGGTTGCCAGGGTTATAATGACAGATAATAGTTTATATACCCTACCAGTTGGTTTAACTAATTTAGCAGGTCAGTTTAATACAGCCTGGGCTCAATTTGCAGCTGCTTCTGTATTAATTATGCTTCCAGTTATGGCTATTTTCTTAATTCTTTCTCGCTACTTAGTTGGTGGATTAACACTCGGTGGAGTAAAAGGTTGATTTAGTATTTATATTTATATGAATTGGAAAATATTATATGTTTTTTTGTGTTGAGATAATATTAAATAATTGCACTGCGAAAAGTCTTAACTATCAATTTTTGAATTACACAATCCCTATTATGATTAGAATATCAAATCTTTAAAATAGCTAAAATCGACTTTTCGCAGTTTAACCATATAATAATTTTTTTATTGAGAGTTTTCAAAAATTTGAAAGAAAAATAATTTTTTAATATTTGTGCAAACGATTGCATAAGTATTAAATAAAGAAAGAAGGTGATAACTATTAAATGGTGATGTAATATAGACAAATTTTTATAAAAATTCAAAAATTTGAAAGGGGTTAAATATTTTATGAAAAAAACTATAACAATTTTAGCTGTTCTAATGTTTTTGACATTTTCTTTATCAATAAGTGCTTCAACTCTTTCTGATGTGCCTTCTGATCACTGGGCATATGATGCTATTAACAATTTGATTGCCAGTGGAATTATTGAGGGATATTCTGATGGTCAATTTAAGGGCGGAAATTCTATGAATCGTTATGAAATGGCTGTAATAGTGAATAGAGTTTTAAAAGAGATTACTGATGAAATAGATAAGAATAATCAAAATTTAAGTGAAGGTGAAGCGGAAGATGTTACAGTTATAGTTAAGGAAATATTAAATAAGAGAAATTCTGATGATAATAACATAAGTGATGCTGAGGCTGAAGAAGTAAAAAATATTATTAAGTCTCTGACAGCTGAATTTGAAAGTGAACTCGAAGTAATTGGTTCTGATATTTCTGTTTTAAAAGAAAGTGATGCAAAGCAGAATACAAGATTAGATACTGTTGAGGAAAAGCAAAGTCGTTGGGAAGGTTTTGAGTGGCACGGATATGCCCGTTCTGGTTATGTGATGAATGCCAATGGAGGTTCGACAGATCAGAGACTTCCTAGCGATTTTAGACTGGGAAATGAAATGGATACTTATTTTGAACAAACAGTTTCTAATAAGATGACTACTAATTCTGGGGCTTGGATGAAAGGTCAATTTACTTTTGCCCATTCTAATGATTTAAATGGAACTTATGGTATATGGGAAGATGGAATCGCAGTTAGAGAAGCTTTTATAGAAGGTGGAGGTTTTGATTTTGCACCTGAAGCTAATTTTTGGGCTGGTGGTCGTTTCTACGGTAGAAACGACATTCATATTACAGATTTTTACTGGCGAGATATGAGTGGATATGGTGCTGGAGTTAAGGGAATTAAATTTAGTGATTTTTCTATGGATTTAGCTTTTATTGGAGAGTCTGAAGGTACTGTATTTGAAAACGTTGGGGAAAAGTCACAACAAAATATCGATATAAGACTAAAAGATATTGAAGGTTTAGGTGGTTATTGGGAATTTGAATTAACTCCTTCTTGGTCAAATGGAGATGAAAACGAAGTGAATACAAAGGATAGAACTGGTATTCAAGCCGCAGCTGTTTATAACCGTTCTGACTTTTATGGTTTTACAAATGGAAACATGACAGCAGCTCTGCAGTATGGAGATGATTTAGGATCTAATGTAGGTTCTTCATATGGTTTAGATAAAAATGAAGAACAAAGCTCTGTCAGATTATTAACTTATGGTTTAACTTCGATTAATAAAAATTGGGATGTTATGCCGCAATTTGTCTATCAATTAGATCAAGATTATGACGGTAAAAATGATAAAACTAATATTACTGCTGGTGCCCGTTTTGTAAATTACTTAACTGATAATTTTGCAATGCAATATGATATTGGTTATGATTATACTGATATTGATGACCAAGGAGATTATAAGGTAACTAAGTTAACTATTGCTCCTACAATTAAATTAGAAAGTAATTTCTGGAGCCGTCCTGAGATAAGAATTTTTGTAACTCATGCTTTTGGTGATGAGTACAAAGATGATGCAAAAACTGATTCTGTTTTTGCAGATGAATTTGATGAGGATAGTGGAACCGTTTATGGTGTTCAATTTGAAGCCTGGTGGTAAAATTTAAAAATGTTCAAATCAAAAACCCTATTTCTAATTATTTTATTGGAATAGGGTTTTCATCTATAATTAAAATTTTCTTGTATTTGTTTTTACAGCAGCTGTAGTTGCCAGTAGATCCAGCCTTACATTTTATTTTAAATAATTTGTGTAGTTTGTAATTGAAAATAGGGATAAAAAGTGTTTAGAAAATATATTGGCATTGATTCTACTATATTACTTTTATTAGTATTTTGTTGTTTTTTCAAGGTTAATGAAGTATATACTGCTTATAATTTCTGGGATCCGGGGGAATTTAGGCAGAAAGATAGTACCAGAACAAAATATGGTACGAAAAAAGAGTTATTGCTGTTATGAGCCAAGAAATATTTCAGTAACCAGGACATGATTTTTACCAGTAAATGAGTAAAAGAACAGTAATAAAGAGTAAAAATTTTCGAGTTAAAAAGTCCCTTTAATTCAACTTGAATTCGGCAAGTAAAAATACCGAATCCAGTTATGATAGTCTTTAAACAGTAAATCTAGTTCAAATTTTTTTGAATAAAAAAATAGAATCTCCTTAAGGTTTGTGGTAAAATGTTTTTAACACAAAAACCATACCAAAACCAAAAAGGAGATTCTGATATGAGTTTACCACAAAACAACACTAAAATAAATAGTTTTAACAAATTAAATATTCCAGCTAAATTTGATAGTGAGACAGTGTCTAGTTGTCCAGCTTTTTCTTACCTGGAAGCTGCTAAATCCAGTATAGATTTTAAATCTTTAATTTCGGATAATATTAGCTATCAAAAAGCACCTAATGCAACTTATCAACCCAATGATATCTTGGATTTTATGGTTGATGCATCTATTCTGGGGTATTCCCGCTTTTCTCATTATGAAAATCTTAGAGAAGATGCAGGATATCTAAAGATTAAAGATTTTAATGTTCCCAGTGAAAAAGTATGTCGTGATCTTCTGAAAGCTATGCCTGAAGAAAGTGTAAATGAACTGAGAGAACTTAATAAAAATCTTCTCGAAACAATTGCTAAAACACAGCCTGCTAAAGAAGTGATACTCGACTTTGACGATACAGTCTGTACCGTTTTTGGTAATCAGGAAGGTTCTGCAAATGGATATAATCCAAGATATAAAGGCAGACCATCCTTTAAAGAAAAAGTGGGTATCATATCTAAAACTGATAAACTACTTAACCTGACACTGGAAGAAGGTACTCATCACAGCAACCATGAATTCCTTATCCTGTATTGAGACTCTACCTGAAAGCTGGTATCTAAAAAGAATCAGAGCAGATAGAGGTTTCTTTGATCAGAAAAACTTCAGATATTGTGAAGATAACGGTATCGAATATGTCATTAAAGCTAAAATGCAAAATGGTATCAAAAAGATTATTGATTATGTCAATGAAAATCCAGATCAGTATCCCTGGGTCAAAATCGATAACACTTTTAGTGTTACTGAAATTAGAGTACCACTAAAAAGCTGGGATAGAGAACGCAGATTTGTCTTAATCAAAAAGTCTCTTCCCAAATATAACAAAAATGGACAGATGCTCTTTGAAGAATTTACCTATGAGTATCAGGCTATCGTCACTAATGTAGACTATCTAACAGCTGAAGAAATATTCAATGACTACAACCAACGCTGCAATATTGAAAACAAGATTGACGAGCTGAAAGAAGGCTTTGCTTTTGACCAGAACACTCAGATTAATCGCAAATGTAATGAGCTGTATTTGCTGATTAAAATGATTGCTTTTAACCTTAATAATTGGTTTAAAAGAACTTTCTTACCTGAAAATATGCATCATCATGAGATAACAACTCTAAGAAGGATCTTTTACAAAATAGCAGGTAATATCTGCGGCAGCGGCTGGTACAAACACATCCGCTTTGCCCCAAATAAACTGCTGGAAAAAACAATTATACATCTTAGAAAAGCATTAACAGATTTTAGAAAGAAGGTGGTGCTAAATTAAAACCACCAGTACAGTTTAGACTAATTTTTAAACTATGAAAACCATAGTTTAGTTAAGTGCGTCTAAAATCTGGAAGCTGGACAATTTATTTAACTGGTTATTTAAATTAAGACTAAATATTTGATTTTAATAGATTGAAATGATTTTTTAACGGCAAAAATCTAAAAAGAACTACTTTAACTTTTTACTTGCCGAATTCAAGTTCAATATTTTTAATATAATAGAATAAAGATACAAAAATATTTTTTCGAATAAGGGGCTGAATTAAGTGAACAGTGAACAGAGCAGAAATATTACCTATAGATAATCTTAAAAAAATTAGAACATATATGATTAAAGAATTATTTAAAAAAAGATGTTTTGAAAAGTATAGATATCTGGGTAAATGATATTTCCTATCAAAATCACAGTCTAAATATGGTAGAATTAAAGGAAATGAAAGATGATGAAGAAAAGAACTTTGTATTTTTAAGCAGTATAAGAATTATGAGCAGTAATGTTGTAGAGATTTGTAGGTTTGGACGTAAACGCTGGAAGATAGAAAATGAAGGATTTAAAAAATAAAGGTTATGAGCTGGAGCATATGTACAGCAGAGATCCAAACGGAATGAAAAATCATTATCTGTTAGAACAAATTTCTCAGATGATAGGGCAGTTGTATGATAAAGGAGTAAAAAAATTAAAATTATTAAGATCCAGCATAAAAAGAATGTCTTCCCTGCTGTTAGAAGCATTTCGCAACAAAGTCCTAACAGGAGAAGACATCAAATACGTAAATCTTACCAGAATACAGATAAGATTCACAACGTAGGATTTAATAATATACTAAAAGGATGTGATTTGCAATAGCAGGATTCAAAATTTTAAAATAAAAAAAGTAGGGGGACTAAAATGTTTAAAACAAGTATTTTGAAGAGAAGTAGAAAGTATTTTATTAGAAGTTCATTTTTTTCTATTGTATTTATTTTTCTAGTTATGTTTTCAGCTACAGCGCTGGCAGAACAGGTTGAATTTAAATTTTATCCAGCGAAAGTAGAATTTGAGGGTGAAGTTGAGGCTGTATATCTGGCGGGTTCATTTAATGACTGGCAGCCAGCCGACGAGAAGATGAACGGTCCTGATGAAGATGGTTTTTATACTTTAAAATATAATTTGAGGCCGGGAGAATATCAATATAAGTTTGTAATTAATGGTGAGCACTGGTTTCATGATCCAGATAATGAGCTAACTACAGCTGATGGGCATGGAGGAAAAAATTCGATTCTTGAGGTTGGAGAAAAGGACTTAGAAAAAGCTCAGGTTGGAGATGGAGTAATTAATGCAGAATTTGTTTTGCATGATCCAGAAAATAGAGTTTATTTAAATAAATTATCTCAGGATAAGGTTCAGATTAGGCTGGAAACCCGAAAAAATGATGTAGAAGCAGTGTCTTTATTGACAAAAATCAATTCTGAAAGAGCCAAAAAAGAGATGTTTTATTACAGTTCAGATAATAAGCTTGATTACTGGACTATTGACCTTGATAATTTAAATAAAGCATTGGATTATACTTTTTTAATTGAAGATGCAGATTCTCAACTGGTTTATCATAAAAATGGTAATGGTTTTGATAAATTAGAATATTATAGCTTTGATCCTGCCGAAACAGCAGTCTTTAAAACACCCGGCTGGGTTCAGAATGCTATTTTCTATCAGATTTTCCCGGATAGATTTTATAATGGAAATCCAGACAATGATCCAGAGTTAATTGAAACATATAAGAATAAGACTGAAAGATATAAAAACATTGTTCCTAAATGGCATCAGGGAATAAAGGAAAGCGAAAGTAATCTTATTGATCCTGATAACTTTACTGATCATGATCCATCCATTCATCCTAAATCAGGCTGGCGTATTTTTTATGGTGGAGATCTGCAGGGAGTAAAGCAGAAGTTTGGTTACCTAAAAGAACTTGGAATTAATGCTATTTATTTTAATCCAGTTTTTGAAGCGACATCAAATCACCGCTATAATACAGCAGATTACGGAAAAATTGATGATAATCTGGCAGTTAAAGATGATTTTGAGGCTTCAGAAGAATATTTTATAGAGTTTATACAGAATGCTCATCAGAAAGACATTAAAATTGTACTTGATGCAGTTTTCAATCACACCGGATTGGAATTTTTTGCCTTTGAAGATGTTGTAGAAAAAGGTAAAACTTCAGAATACAGTGATTGGTTTTATATTGATGATTATCCAATAACCACATTATATGAACAGCGTACTGAAAATAAAGAGCCAAATTATGAAGGCTGGGCTGGTTATGGGAATCACCCAGTTTTAAATTTAGATAATCCAGAAGTAAAAGATTATATCTATCAAATAACAGAAAAGTGGATGGATCCTGATGGAAATGGGAATCCCGATGATGGAATTGATGGCTGGAGATTGGATGTGGCAAATGATGTTAAAGCAAGACATCCTGAATTTTGGCGTGAGTGGAGAAACTTTGTTAAAGAAATTAATTCAGAAGCCTATATTACCGGCGAAATTTGGAATAATGCTGCTGGGTATCTCCAGGGAGATGAATTTGATGCAGTAATGAATTATCGATTTAGAGAGGCAGCCCTTGCTTTTATAGCTGAAGAAAGAATAGATGCTCAGAGTTTTATAAACAGAATCAATGCGCCAAATTTAGATTATCCAACACAGGCAATTTTTAGTCTACAGAATTTAATTGATAGTCATGATACAGAAAGATTCTTATACAGTTCTCAAGGAAATAAAGATAAGCTTAAAATGGCTGCTGCACTGCAGTTTACCTATCCAGGGGCACCAATGATCTATTATGGAACAGAAGTTGGTCTAAGCGGGGCTTCAGACCCGGACACACGCAGAACCATGATCTGGCAAAAAAGGCCAAATGGAAATCAACCTGATCAGGAGCTTTATGAGTATTACAGTAAATTAGCCAGCATCAGAAAAGAAAATGAAGTTTTAAGAACCTCTGGAGTTGAATTTGAAACTTTAGGATCTGAGCCAAAAATTGTAATAGTAAAAAGAAAAGATAAAAATGATGAAATCTATACAATTTTGAATGCTGCTTCAGAAGAAAAAACTTTGCAATTAGTTATTGAAGATGCTGAACAAGTTATAGAGCTGCTGACAGAAGAAAAATATAAAGTTGACAATGGGCAACTAAAATTAAAACTGGACTCTTTTTCTGCTAAAATCTTAAAAATAAAATAATAGTTCAAAAAAAGGGGCTGTACTGTTTAGTTAACGATAATCACTCCAAATCAAAAATTACAGTACAGTTTCTGAGACCAGCAATAAAGAATAAAAATTTTTCGAGTTAAAAAGCCCCTTTAATTCAATATTTTTGATAAAATAGAATAAAGATACAAAAATATTTTTTCGAATAAGGGGCTGAATTAAGTGAACAGGAAACAGAGCAGAAATATTACCTATAGATAATCTTGAAAAAATTAGAACATATATGATTAAAGAATTATTTAAAAAAAGATGTTTTGAAAAGTATAGATATCTGGGTAAATGATATTTCCTATCAAAATCACAGTCTAAATATGGTAGAATTAAAGGAAATGAAAGATGATGAAGAAAAGAACTTTGTATTTTTAAGCAGTATAAGAATTATGAGCAGTAATGTTGTAGAGATTCGTAGGTTTGGACGTAAACGCTGGAAGATAGAAAATGAGGGGTTTAATGTTCAAAAAAATAAAGGTTATGAGCTGGAGCATATGTACAGCAGAGATCCAAATGGAATGAAAAATCATTATCTATTAGAACAAATTTCTCAGATGATAAGGCAGTTGTATGATAAAAGAGTAAAAAAATTAAAATTATTAAGATCCAGCATAAAAAGAATGTCTTCCCTGCTGTTAGAGGCATTTCGCAACAAAGTTCTAACAGGGGAAGACATCAAATACGTAAATCTTACCAAAATACAGATAAGATTTACAACGTAGGATTTAATAATATACTAAAAGGATGTGATTGGCAATAGCAGAAGCCAAAATTTTAAAATAAATATAAATTTATAGGATAGTCTTTTTAGCAAAAAAAAAGAGAAATACTAATTGTAATAAAAACCCATAAATAGAAATAAAAGATTAAAGATTTTAACTTATATAATTCTGCAATTAATTTTTACTCTTTATTGCTGATTTAGAATAAATAAAAATTAGACACATACCTGTACCTTTTATATAATGTAATTAGCTAGATAAAAATCAGGAGGTGCAGTTAAGTTTGATTTATTCATCAATTCGACATGATTATAAAAATGAAATGCAGTCAGTAATTGATTTAAATACTTTAGAAATAACATTAGAAGCTGCTCGAGATGATATATCTCGAGTAGTATTAATTTATGGTCCCCGGTATTCTGATAATAAAGATGCCAATAATAAAATTGAAATGAATTTAAAATATCGGAGTAAATACCATGATATTTTTTCTGTCAGGTTAAATTTAGATGACACCCGGTTGAGATACTTATTTTATTTAGAAGATAATGGGGGGGACAGAGTCTGGTATAATGAAAAAGGATTTTTTAAAACCAGACCCCAAGGATATGATTCTGGTTATTTTCAAAAAGCTATTATCAACAAGTCTGATGTAAAAAAGTCTCCCGAATGGGCCCAGGACGCTGTTATATATCAAATATTTCCCGATCGATTTTTTAGAGCAGATTCTAATAATTATAAAAATAGGGAATGGAATCAGTTACCCAAAAAAGATTCAATTTATGGTGGAGACCTCAAAGGTATAATTAAAAAATTGGATTATTTGAAGGAATTGGGGATTAACACTCTATATTTAACTCCAATTTTTAAATCTCCCAGTAATCATAAATATAATATTGATGATTACTATCAAATTGATCCTAACTTTGGCAGTATTGAAGATGCAAAAGAATTATCAAAGGCAGCGAAAGAAAAAGGTATTAAATTAATTATTGATGCAGTATTTAATCATTCAGGCTCTAATTTTTTTGCATTTGAAGATTTATTAACAAAAGGTGAAAAGTCGAAATATATGAACTGGTATTTTCCAGAAAATTTTCCCATTTCAAAAGAAGAGGTGAATTATTCAACATTTGCTAATGATATCCAGGATATGCCTCGCTTAAATTTAGATAATCCTGAAACTCAGGAATATTTTTTAAAAGTTGCTGAGTACTGGACAGCTGAACTTGACTTAGATGGCTGGAGATTGGATGTTGCAGATGAAGTGTCAAGAGAATTTTGGGAAAAATTTAGAAAAAGAGTCAGAAAAATTAATAATGATATTTTTATTATTGGAGAAGTTTGGTATAGAGCTTCAAACTGGCTAGATGGTAATACCTTTGATTCAGTTATGAATTATGATTTGCAGCGTGATATTTTTTCATTAATAATCGAAGAAAATATGGATGTCGATCAATTTAGTTCTCAAATTCAGGAAAATTTTAGACATTATCACCCTGAGAAGCCAAATATTTTAGTTAATTTATTAGACAGTCATGATACAGCAAGATTTAATTGGGAATTACGAAATTATAATAAAAAAATTATTGATCAAAAAATGAAGTTTGCTATATCTCTGCAGTTCTTATTACCCGGGATCCCTCTGGTATATTATGGTAGTGAAGTTGGATTAACAGGTGCTGATGATCCTGACTGCAGAAGGACTATGATCTGGGACAAAAACAGGCAAAATCGAGACCTTTATAATTATTATAAAAAAATTATTTCTTATTATAATCAAAATAGAGATTTAAGAAAAGGAGACTATAAAGAACTTTTTATGGATCCTTTAAATAAAATTTTAATATTTTCAAGAAAAAATAAAAAAAGCAATGAAAATAGTACAGTAGTTATCATAAATATGTCTGATAAAAAGCAAAATATTAATGATAAAAATATAATTGAGCTCTTAAAAAACAAAAATTTATCCTTCTCAATCAATAATAACAATAATAATTCTTTTAATAATAACTGTCTAAAAATAGATAAAAAGCAAATTTTAATTTATTCATAAATTTGCGTTATTACTTATAAAGCTGATATGATTAATTTGTCAAATCAAATTATGAGGATTGATAAATATGCCTACTTTAAAAGATGTAGCAAAAAAAGCCGGAGTCGCACCTTCTACAGTTTCTCGAGTTATTAATAATAGTTCCCGCATAAGTGAAGAAACTAAAGAAAAAGTAAGAAAAATCATGGATGAGATTGGCTACCATCCAAATATTAATGCGCGAAACCTTGTTAAACAGAGATCACATAATCTGGGACTGGTAATTCCCTATTCAACAGAAGAGGCCTTTGCTGATCCCTTTTACTCAGAAATTTTACGTGGAATTGGAGTTCTTGCCCATTCAAAAGGATTTAATTTGCTTTTATTGACCAGTAGTGGGGAAGAAGAGGAAAAAAAGACGGTTTTAAATGCAGTTAGAGGGAAACAGATTGATGGAGTTTTGCTTTTAAGAGCAAAAAAAGAGGATCAGTTAATTGAGGAATTGACTAAACTTAATTTTCCTTTTGTGATTGTGGGAAGACCGGAAGAAAAGGATAAATATTATTGGGTTAATAATGATAATATTGCTGCAAGTGAGAGAGTTGTTGATTATCTAATTAAAAATGGTCACCGAAATATAGCGATGATTGTTGGTGACAAAAATTATATAATGAATGATGATCGGCTGCAGGGATATAAAAATTCTTTTCAGAAAAATAATTTAAATATTAATGAAGATTTAATTGTTCAATCAGAAATGATAGATTATCAGAGTATTTATATGCTTTCTCAAAAAATGATTAAAGAACATCCGGAAATAACTGCTTTTTATGGAATGAGTGATACAATGGCCTATACAATTATGCAGGCTATGAATGATCTACAGGTTAAAATACCTGAAGATATCTCGATAGTTGGTTTTAATAATAATCCTGTTTCCAAGTTGATTTCTCCACCCTTGACCACAGTGGATATTAATATTTATCTTCTGGGAAACAAGGCAACTGAATTATTGATTGGAGTTATAAATGGACAGATCAAAAAATATGAGCATACAATTGTCCCTGCAAATATTATTGAAAGAGACTCCTGTAGGAACTTAAATTAAAATAACTATTGTTTAAGCTTATAAATTCCGACAGACTTATACTGTCGGTTTTTTCTGTTAAATTCTTGACTTTATTAATTGTAATGATATAGTTAACTCTGGTTAATATTTAAAATAAGCAGGGAGAAGTATAATTATGAGTCTTCATTTTCTGGCCTTATTTAAATATTTATAAGACAAAAATTTAATAATAAATTAAGAAGTTAATTTTTTACTTTTAGCCCTCAATATAATATAATTAGATCAGCAAATAATATTTATTGGGGGTTAACTATATATTTATATTTATTTTTTTATTATGAATTTTTTATCTACTCCTGCGGCTAACAATATGAGCAATAACTGGTTTTAGTTATTTTATTATAACTAATAGGAAAGGGGAAAATAATGGCAGATAAGAATAAGAGTTTTATAGAAAAATATTTTAATATAAAAAATTCACTGCTATATTTTGGGCTTTTTCTTTTAATTTCTGCTGTAACCCTTTATTACATTAGAAGGGTGTTTTCTCAGGGTAGTAATTTAAATATTATTTTTAGTTTTCCAAATGAAATTTTAATTTCTCTTATAGTTTTGTTGTTTTCTTATTTTGCTATAGATGCTTTAAGACTATTTTTTGTTTTAAAGACATTAAATGCAGAAATTTCTTTCTGGAATGTTTATAAACTGGTATTTATTAATATCTTTATCTCAAATATAACTCCACTGGCTACAGGTGGTGGTTTTGCTCAGGTCTACTTTTTGCAAAAAAAAGGAATTCCACTTGGCAAATCTTCAGCTGCCATATTAATTAGAACATTATTATCAGCAACCATGCTTTTTTTGAGTGTACCACTGATAGTTTTTAGAAATCAATCAATGCTTAATCTGCTGCCCGGTGACTATGTATTTGTTTATTTAGCAATATTTATGGGACTTTATATTTTAATATTTTATTTTTTGATTTTTAAAGTTAGATTTATAATGAAATTAATTTATAAGGTTTTTTATTTTTTAAGATCGAAACATCTAATAACCAGAAAAAGATTTAGAAAGATTATCAGATGATTCTACCACAAAAAGATTAAAAAATATAGTAATGAAACCATAATGTGTAAATTATTTTTATTAAAATCATTGTTGTTTTATAATATTAAATCACCCATAAACCTTGCCATGACAGCGTTTATA